>Ga0233375_1000001_pt1 | contig 266377 bp, 244 predicted proteins | sample ElkDunMinimDraft_10_FD_191539 | JGI IMG/M metagenome (GOLD analysis project Ga0233375, IMG submission 191539) | Fecal eukaryotic communites from dung pellets of Tule Elk in California, USA - Elk Dung E16 | ecosystem: Host-associated > Mammals > Digestive system > Large intestine > Fecal...
CTCCTGGCGAGGATCCTCCTCCTCGCCACGGCGTGGATGTCCCAGTCCGCCGAGATAGAACCCCAGCGAGATAGAACCCCAGCGAGATAGAACGAGGGCGAGATAGAACTCCAGCGCGCTGGCGTTCTATCTCGCCCTCGTTCTATCTCGGCGGGGTGAGCTCGGGAGGAGAGGTGAAGTGAGGTGAGGTCAGGTGAGGTCAGAACGCGCGGGTGATCATCGCGCGCTTGACCTCCTGGATCGCCTTCGTCACCTCGATGCCACGCGGGCACGCCTCGGTGCAGTTGAAGGTCGTGCGGCAGCGCCACACGCCCTCCTTGTCGTTGAGGATCTCCAGGCGCTGCGAGCCACCCTCGTCACGGCTGTCGAAGATGAAGCGGTGCGCGTTCACGATCGCGGCCGGGCCGAAGTACTGGCCGTCCGTCCAGAAGACGGGGCAGGACGACGTGCACGCGGCGCACAGGATGCACTTGGTGGTGTCGTCGAACCGCGCACGGTCCTCGGGCGACTGGAGGCGCTCCTTGGAGGGCTCGTTCCCGGTGGTGATGAGGAACGGCATGATCTCGCGGTAGGAGGCGAAGAACGGCTCCATGTCCACGACGAGGTCCTTGACGACCGGCAGGCCCTTGATGGGCTCGACGGTGATCGGCTTGTCGGGGTTGACGTCCTTGAGGAGCGTCTTGCAGGCCAGACGGTTGCGGCCGTTGATCCGCACCGCGTCCGAACCGCAGACACCGTGCGCACAGGACCGGCGGAACGTGAGCGACCCGTCCATGTCCCACTTGATCTTGTGCAGGGCGTCGAGCACACGGTCGGTGCCGTGCGCCTCGACCGTGAAGTCTTCCCAGGTGGCCTCGTCGGACACCTCGGGGTTGAAACGCCGGACGCGCAGCGTGACCGTGAACGAGGGGATCTCGCCCGCGGAGGACGGTGCGGCGGCTTCGAGAGTGGCAGTCATCAGTACTTACGCTCCATCGGCTCGTACCGGGTCTGGACAACGGGCTTGGAGCCCAGGACGACCTTGTAGCCGTCGAACTCCTCGACGTGGTCGAAGTAGCCCTTGACGTGACCCTCGGCCTTGTTCGACGCCTCGGGCGGGCGACGGTAGGCCATCGTGTGCAGCATGTAGTTCGTGTCGTCGCGCTGCGGGAAGTCCTCGCGGTAGTGCCCGCCGCGCGACTCCTTGCGGTTGATCGCCGCGACCACGGTGACCTCGGCGATGTCGAGCAGGAAGCCCAGCTCGATGGCCTCGAGGAGGTCGGTGTTGAACAGCTTGCCCTTGTCCTGCACCGACGCGTTGCGGTACCGCTTCTGCAGCTCGCGGATGTCGGCCAGGGCCTCGTTCAGCGACTCGCCGGTGCGGAACACCTGGGCGTTGAGGTCCATGGTGTCCTGGAGCGCCTTGCGGATGTCCGCCACGCGCTCGCCCTCGGGGCGGTTGCGCATCTCGTCGAGCTGCTCGACCACGCGGACCGTCGGGTCCTCGGGCAGCTCGTGGAACGACGCGGTCTTGGCGTACTCCGCGGCGGCCCGGCCGGACCGCTTGCCGAACACGTTGATGTCCAGCAGCGAGTTGGTGCCCAGGCGGTTGGAGCCGTGCACCGACACGCAGGCGACCTCGCCGGCGGCGTAGAGGCCCTTGACGACGTTGACGCCGTCGCGGAGTACCTCGCCCTTGATGTTGGTCGGCACGCCGCCCATGGCGTAGTGCGCGGTCGGGTACACGGGGACCGGCTCGGTGTAGGGCTCGATGCCGAGGTAGGTCCGCGCGAACTCGGTGATGTCCGGGAGCTTCGCGTCGATGTGGGCGGGCTCCAGGTGCGTCAGGTCGAGCAGCACGTAGTCCTTGTTCGGACCGGCGCCGCGTCCCTCGCGTACCTCGTTGGCCATCGACCGGGCCACGATGTCGCGTGGCGCGAGGTCCTTGATGGTGGGGGCGTAGCGCTCCATGAAGCGCTCACCCTCGGAGTTGCGCAGGATGCCGCCCTCACCGCGGGCCGCCTCCGACAGGAGGATGCCCAGCCCCGCGAGGCCTGTGGGGTGGAACTGGAAGAACTCCATGTCCTCCAGCGGCAGACCCCGGCGGTACGCCAGCGCCATGCCGTCACCCGTGAGGGTGTGGGCGTTGGAGGTGGTCTTGAAGATCTTGCCCGCGCCGCCGGTGGCGAAGATGATCGCCTTGGCCTGGAACACGTGGATCTCGCCGGTCGCGAGGTCGTAGGCGACGACGCCGGTCGCGTTGACCTCCTCGCCCTCCGCGATCTCCTCGGTGGTGAGGTCGTGGTCCGTGATCAGGTCCAGCACGTAGAACTCGTTGAAGAACTCCACGTCCTGCTTGACGCAGTTCTGGTAGAGCGTCTGGAGGATCATGTGGCCGGTGCGGTCGGCGGCGTAGCACGCGCGGCGCACGGCGGACTGGCCGTGGTCGCGGGTGTGCCCGCCGAAGCGCCGCTGGTCGATCTTGCCCTCGGGGGTGCGGTTGAACGGGAGGCCCATCCGCTCCAGGTCGAGGACCGACTCGATCGCCTCCTTGGCGAGGATCTCGGCCGCGTCCTGGTCGACGAGGTAGTCACCGCCCTTGACGGTGTCGAACGTGTGCCACTCCCAGTTGTCGTCCTCGACGTTCGCGAGGGCGGCCGCCATACCGCCCTGGGCGGCACCGGTGTGGGAGCGGGTGGGGTACAGCTTGGAGATCACCGCGGTGCGGGCCTCCTTCGACGACTCGAGGGCGGCGCGCATACCTGCGCCGCCGGCGCCGACGATGACTACGTCGTACTGATGGGTCTGCATCGGGCTCGATGCCTCCTGCTGATGAGGTTCGGAGTGTGGGGCTGAGGGGGTGCTGGTGCTGCGGCGTGCGCTGCTTAGGCCGTGCAGAAGGAGGCCAGCAGCTCCGCGGGAGCGTCCGGCGGGCACGCGTCGAACGTGAAGATGACCAGGGTGCCCAGCACGACCACGACGGTGAACGCCAGGAAGAGCAGGCCCTTGAGGATGCCGCGGGTGACGTCCTTGGCGGCGTAGTCGTTGATGATGGTGCGCACCCCGTTGGTGCCGTGGATCATGGCGAGCCACAGCATCAGCAGGTCCCAGACCTGCCACATCGGGTTGGACCACTTGCCGCCCACGAAGGCGAAGTCGATGGCATGCACGCCCTCGCCGATCATGAGGTTCACGAAGAGGTGGCCGAAGATGAGGACGAGCAGCACCACGCCGGACGCCCGCATGAAGACCCAGGAGTACAGCTCGTAGTTGCCGCGGGTCGTCTTGCGCCGCGCGTAGGGGGAGCGGGGGGAGGGGACCTTCGCCACCGCTGCGGTTCCGTGTGCCATCAGTGACCCCCGGTGAAAACGTTGATGAGGTGGCGGGGCAGGAAGCCCGCCATGGTCACGACGAAGAGACCGACCACGACCCACAGCATCGTCTTCTGGTACCTCGGGCCCTTGGCCCAGAAGTCCACCAGGAGGATGCGGATGCCGTTGAAGGCGTGGAAGACGATCGCGGCCACGAGGCCCGCCTCACCCAGCCCCATGATCGGAGTCTGGTAGGTGCCGATCGCTGCGTTGTACGCCTCGGGGGACACGCGCACCAGCGCGGTGTCGAGCACGTGCACGAGCAAGAAGAAGAAGATCAGCACGCCGGTCACGCGGTGCGCGACCCAGGACCACATGCCTTCGCGGCCGCGGTACAACGTGCCTGCTGGTGCGGTGGGCACTTCGGGAGCCTCCTATGGCTGTCCGGCTGGGGGGTGGCTGGTCCCCACTGTAATGACAACTGGTCGCCTCGATCGCCGCCCGGCAGCCCTTACGGGTATCAAGACGCGGCCTTTGTGACTGATCCCACAGGGGAGATGTCGTCGCTTCGGGCACCCGTCAGGTTGCTCGGGCGTTGCTACCCGGATCCCACCCTGGAATCGGCCAGGGTTCGCCCGGAGTTCGGCGAGTTATGGCTGCGGGGACGCAGTCCGGCTGACATCCTGCGGGGCATGACTTCGGCCGCCGTTCTATCGTCCCCGATCGACGACTTCTTCGCAGTGGTACCGGCCGGTGGGTCGGGTACGCGCCTCTGGCCGCTGTCCCGCGGCGGGGAGCCCAAGTTCCTGCATGACCTCGTGGGTTCGGGCCAGTCCCTGCTGCAGGCCACCGAGCACCGCCTGCGCCCCCTGGCAGGGCCGGACGGCGTGGTCCTCGTCACCGGGGAGCAGCACGTCGCCGCCTGCCGTGCCCAGCTTCCCGGCCTGTCCGACGACGCGATCCTGGCCGAGCCGTCGCCGCGCGATTCGATGGCGGCGATCGGCCTGGCCGCAGCGGTGCTGGAGAAGCGGCACGGCGACGTGGTGATCGGGTCGTTCGCCGCGGACCACGTGATCCACGGGACACGGGCGTTCCAGCTGGCGGTACGTGAGGCGGTGGCCGCCGCGCGCGGCGGCTACGTGACCACCGTGGGGATCGCGGCCTCGCGGCCGTCGACCGCGTTCGGGTACATCCGCTCGGGCGAGCCGCTGGGCCTGGAGGGCGCGCCGCACACGCTGCACGTGCGCGGCTTCACGGAGAAGCCCGACGCCGCCACGGCGCGGCGCTACCTCGCCTCGGGCGAGTACCGGTGGAACGCGGGCATGTTCGTGTCGCGCACCTCCGTGCTGCTGGGGCACCTCGCCGAGCAGCGGCCCGTGCTGCACGACTCACTGCGACTCGTCGCCGATGCCTGGGACACGCCGCGCCGGGCCGGTGTGCTGGCGGAGGTGTGGCCGGGTCTGGAGAAGATCGCCATCGACCACGCCGTGGCCGAGCCCGTCGCCGAGGCGGGCGGCGTCGCCGTCGTGCCGGGGACGTTCGGCTGGGACGACGTCGGGGACTACAACTCGCTCGCCGTCCTGCTCCCGTCCGACGACGACCGTGGTGCCAAGGTGCTCGGTGACCCGGAGAACGTGCTCCGGATCGAGAGCGCCGGCTCGGTGGTGGTCCCGGCGTCTGGTCGGCTCGTGACCGTCCTGGGGCTGGACGACGTGGTGGTCGTGGACACGCCGGATGCGCTGCTCGTGACCACGCGTGCTCGCGCGCAGCAGGTGAAGGACGTGGTGGCAGCCGTGCGGGAACGGGGCCGGGAGGACCTTCTCTGACGCACTGCTGACGGGCTTGCCGGGACTCAGGTCTCGGCAAGCCGGACCACCGTTTCGCATGGAGATCTCAAAGATGTCCGCATGGTGGGACAGTCAACCCCGTGCCGTGTCTCGCGAGGCGGACGGCGCTACCGTGGTCGAGTGAACCCGACCCAGCCGCCCGTCCCTCTCGCCGATTTTGATCTGATCGTTTCGAACGACCAGATGCCGGCAGGGGACGTGCCCGGGGGGAACGCCACGGCCGTCGTCGCCGCTCTGCCGGCACGCGTCACCGAGCTCACCGAGGGCCTGGAACCCGAGCTGATCGCGTTCCGTCGCGACGTGCACGCCCACCCGGAGCTGTCCCGCAAGGAGACACGGACCACCCAGGCGCTCTTCGACCGCCTGCGGGCCGCAGGGCTGGAGCCCCGCCTGCTGCCGATCGGCTCGGGCCTGGTCTGCGACATCGGTCCGGACCACGGGCCGGACGGCGAGGGGCGGGTGGGCCTGCGGGCCGACCTCGACGCCCTGCCACTGCAGGAGACGAGCGGCGTCGAGTGGGCCTCCACCCAGCCCGGCGTCGCCCACGCGTGCGGGCACGACGTGCACACCACCGTGGTGCTCGGCGCGGGCCTCGTGCTCGCCGCACTGCACCAGGAGGGTCGCCTGCGACGCGGCGTGCGCCTCTTCTTCCAGCCTGCCGAGGAGGTCTTCCCCGGGGGCGCGGAGGACATCATCAACAAGACCTCGGAGCTCGACGGCGTGGACCGCATGGCGGCGCTGCACTGCGACCCCAAGTTCGACGTCGGGCACGTCGGCACACGGATCGGTCCCATCACGTCGGCCAGCGACTCCGTGATCGTGACCATCTCGTCGCCCGGCGGCCACACCTCCCGCCCGCACCTCACCGGTGACGTCGTCTTCGCGCTCGGCCAGGTCATCACGCAGACCCCGGCCGTGCTGGGCCGCCGGCTCGACCCGCGCTCCGGCGTCAACCTGACGTGGGGCGCGGTCCAGGCGGGCTCGACGCCCAACGCCATCCCGTCCACCGGCATCGTGAAGGGCACGCTGCGGTGCCTCGACGTGCGCGCCTGGGAGAAGGCCGGCGAGCTGGTGCGCGAGGCCGTCGAGCAGATCGTCGCCCCGTACGAGGTGAGTGTCTCCGTGACCGTCACCCACGGTGTGCCGCCGGTCGAGAACGAGACCGAGGCGACCTGCGACCTCGAGGACGCCGTCCGTGACGCCGTCGGCCCTGATGCCGTCCAGCTCACCGAGCAGTCGATGGGTGGCGAGGACTTCGCCTGGTTCCTCCGCAAGGTGCCCGGCACCATGGCCCGCCTCGGCGTGCGCACCCCGGGCGGGCGGACGTATGACCTGCACCAGGGCGATCTGGTGGTCGACGAGCGGGCCATCGGGGTCGGCGTGCGGACCCTGGCGCAGTTCGCGGCGCGCTCGTAGCGGTCGGTCCTGCCCGGGCGACGGACGCTCGGGGTCACGACCGTGCGGCCGGCGGCACGCGGACCGCGTGTCGCCGGCCGCGGTCCCGGGCCTACCAGGAGGCGACGGTGTCGCGGACGTAGGTCCTGAAGCTGCGGGGTGCGTGGCCGAGCACGGCCGTCACTGCCTCGACGTCCCGGGGATCGGTCGGGGAGGGGATGGACCCGAGAAACTCGAAGCTGCGGATCCAGTCCTCCAGCTTGCGGCCGCTGAGGCGGGCCGCGAATGCCGTGCGCCAGCCCGGGTCGTCCCCGGTGTAGCGAACGGGGGTGCCCAGCTCCTCGGCCCAGATCTGCGCGCTCTGCTCCCCGTTGAGTGACTCCGGGCCGACGACGGTGTACGAGCCGGAGGGGAACTCCATGTCGGTCAGCGCGCTGGCAACCAGCTCGGCCGCGTCACGCAGGTCGACCCGGTTGACGCCGTCCGGGTGCAGCGGCGTGGGGAACGTGCCGGAGAGGATGTCCTCGCGGAAGATCTCGTCGTTCTGCGCGTAGTTGGTGAGGTTGACCATGACCGCCCGCACGTCCGAGTCCGCGAGATCACCCGCGAGCCGCAGCTTGCTCTCGTACGCCGGGAGCGACCGGATCGCCGCCTCGCGCTCGTCAGGGTCGTCGATGTGGAACCCCGCGAACACGACACGGGCCTGCGCGCGCTCGGCCTCCTTCCGGAAGGTACTGGCCAGCACGACCTCGTCGGCCTCGTGGGGCGAGACGTAGAACGCCGCCTCGGTGCCCTGGAGCGCTGTCCGCACCGCCTCCGGGTCGCCCAGATCGCCCTGGACGATCTCGACCCGGCCGGCCAGCCCTGCCGCCCGACTCTTGTCCCGCACCAGCACCCGCACGTCCGCGCCCTTGCGCAGCGCCTCTTCGACGACCAGCCCACCCACTGTGCCGGTCGCGCCGGCGATCAGAACCTTGGACATGCTCACTCCTTATGATGACTGACAGTCAATGACTTGCAGTCAGGCTACACGGCAGGCAACCCGTACGGCCCTTCGGCGGGCTGTTACGGTGGAGATTCGCATCACAGAGGGAGCTGGACGTGCCGCAGACGGCCTCGACCACACGCCAGGAAGCGGCAGCGCAGAACCGGGCCCGAGTGCTGGTCGCGGCCCGGCAGCTGTTCGTGAACTCCGGTTTCGACGCCGTCAAGGCGTCGGACATCGCGAGGGCCGCGGGCGTGGCGCACGGATCCGTGTTCCACCACTTCGGCAGCAAGCAAGCCCTCTATGAGGCCGTCGTCTGCGAGATCGGTCGCGAGATGATCGCGCTCCACGTCACCGATCCGGCGATACCCCTGGGGCAGCGCATCAGGCAGTCCCACGCCGCACACCTGAACTACCTGGCCACGCATCGCGATGTCGCACTCCACCTTGGTCTGCGCCCGACGCCGACGCAGCTGAGCGGGCCCGAGGCGATCCGCGACGAGGGCAACCGGGTGCTCGCCGAGAATCTCGGCCTGGACTTCGACCTTCCCGCGGTGCGACTGGCCGTGCGCCTCTACAACGCCGCGGCCGACCAGCTGGCCATGGACTACCTGACAAGTCCCCACGGCTTCGAGCCCGACGACGTCGTCGAGGCGCTGGTGACCGTGCTCACCGGGGCACTGCGGGCGGTGGAGGTGCTGGACCCGAGCCAGGCCCTCGGCCCGGTCATCGAGGCCCTGGACCAGCGATGACCCATGCTGCCCGTGACCTCGTCGTAGGTGTTCATGGGGCAGGGCATCGCCGTCCCGATCTCGTCGTCGCCCGGATGGCCGAGAACTGTTGCTGTCGATGACGCTTCGGTAACGACTTACTCCGGTTACCGCCGCGAAACGCGAAACGCGGGATGCGCTGGCTACCCTCGGTGCGGTATAGGGCCCTCCGTCTGTTTGAATGGGCCTGTCTTGACCATCGAAGGAGCACCAGTGAAGAAGGCTGTCCGGCTCACCGCCCTGGCGGGAGCAGCGGCGCTCGCGCTCTCCGCGTGCGGCGCCGCCCCTGAAGAGACCACCGGTGGAGAGGCCACCAGCGACTTCAAGCCCTGCATCGTCTCTGACGCTGGTGGCTTCGACGACAAGAGCTTCAACCAGCTCAGCCACGAGGGCGCGGAGGCCGCGGCCGAGGAGCTCGGCACCAAGCTCTCCGACGTCCAGTCGACCTCCGAGAACGAGTACAAGGGCAACGTCGAGTCGCTCGTCGCGGAGAACTGCAACGCGATCGTCACGGTCGGCTTCGCGCTGTCGGCGACCACGATCGAGTCGGCGACCGCCAACCCGGACATCGACTACATCATCATCGACGACGCCGCGGACGCCGACTTCGACGGCCAGGCCGACGCCGACAACATCAAGCCGCTGCTGTACGACACAGCGCAGGGTGCGTTCCTCGCCGGCTACCTCGCCGCGGGCTACTCGGAGGCCGGCAAGGTCGGCACGTTCGGTGGCATGGACTACCCGACCGTGACCATCTTCATGGACGGCTTCAAGCAGGGTGTCGACTACTACAACGAGACCAAGGGCGAGAACGTCGAGCTGGTCGGCTGGGACGGCAAGAAGGGCTCGTTCACGGGCGGCTTCGCGGCCGACCCGGCGGCGAAGACCACCGCCCAGAACATCCTGGACCAGGGTGTCGACGTGATCCTTCCCGTCGGTGGCCCGATCTACCAGTCGGCGATGGACGCCATCGCCGACTCGGGCGAGGACGTGGCGCTGATCGGTGTCGACGCCGACTTCTACGAGTCCGACCCGACCACCCAGGACCTGGTCCTCACCTCGATCCTGAAGGGTATGGACGTCTCCACGCGGGAGGCCGTCGTGGCCTCGGGCAACGATGAGTTCGACCCCACGCCGTACGTCGGCACCCTCGAGAACGGTGGCGTGGACATCGCTCCGCTGCACAACTTCGAGGACAAGGTGGACCCGGCGCTCTGGGAAGAGGTCCGGGCGCTCAAGGAGTCCATCATCGCCGGCGACGTCCAGGTGAAGTCCTACCTCGCCGAGTGACGGCCCGCGAGGGCTGATCGGTCTCTGACCGAGACTTGACGCAAGATGGTCCCGGGGGGCGCGGCACACGCCGCGTGCCCCGGGACCTGTCATGAGCAGGATCCCCATTCGGGAAGGATTCCAATGCGGCTCGAGCTGCGCGGTATCACCAAGCGCTTCGGCGCGCTCGTCGCGAACGACCACATCGACCTGGTGGTCCAGCCCGGCGAGATCCACTCGCTCCTGGGCGAGAACGGGGCGGGTAAGTCCACCCTGATGAACGTGCTCTACGGCCTGTACCAGGCGGACGAGGGCGAGATCCTCCTGGACGACGTCGTCCAGGACTTCTCCGGCCCCGGCGACGCCATGGGCGCGGGCATCGGCATGGTGCACCAGCACTTCATGCTCGTCCCTGTCTTCACCGTGGCCGAGAACGTCATGCTCGGCCACGAGCAGACCCGCGGTGGCGGGCGGCTCGACCTGGAGGCGGCTCGCGCGCAGGTGCGCGAGATCTCCGCCCGGTTCGGGTTTCACGTGGACCCCGACGCCGTGGTCGAGGACCTCCCCGTGGGCGTGCAGCAGCGCGTCGAGATCATCAAGGCGCTCTCCCGGAACGCCGACGTGCTCGTCTTCGACGAGCCGACCGCCGTGCTGACGCCGCAGGAGACCGACGAGCTGATGTCGATCATGCGCCAGCTGCGCGACGAGGGTTCGGCCATCGTGTTCATCACGCACAAGCTTCGCGAGGTGCGTGCGGTCGCGGACCGCATCACGGTCATCCGGCACGGCAAGGTGGTGGGCGAGGCCAGCCCCACGGCGTCGGACGGCGAGCTCGCCTCCCTGATGGTGGGGCGCTCGGTGGAGCTGACCGTGCGGAAGGCCGCGCCGACCTTGCACGACAACGGCCTCGAGGTCACCGACCTGGTGGTGACGAGCGAGCTCGGCACCGTCGTGGTCGACGACGTCAGCTTCGAGGTGCGCGGTGGTGAGGTGCTCGCGATCGCGGGCGTGCAGGGCAACGGCCAGACCGAGCTCACCGAGGCCCTGCTCGGGCTCGAGAGCGACGTCTCCGGGAGCATCCGGCTCGACGGCAGGGAGCTGGTGGGCCGCACGGTGCGCCAGATCCTCGACGCGGGCGTCGGCTTCGTCCCCGAGGACCGCACGCACGACGGGCTGATCGGCGAGTTCACGATCGCCGAGAACCTCATGCTCGACCGTTCCGACGGCCCGCCGTTCGTGCGGACCGGCGCGCTGCAGCTCGGGTTCCGCGACCAGTTCGCGGAGGAGAAGGTCGCCGAGTTCGACGTGCGCACGCAGGGCATCGGCACTCCGGTGGGGCGGCTGTCGGGCGGTAACCAGCAGAAGGTGGTGCTCGCGCGCGAGCTGTCGCGCGACCTGCGCCTGTTCGTCGCGGCGCAGCCGACGCGCGGCGTGGACGTGGGCTCCATCGAGTTCATCCACAAGCGCATCGTCGCGACGCGGGACGCAGGCGTCCCCGTGGTGGTGGTCTCCACGGAGCTGGACGAGGCAGTCGCACTGGCCGACCGCATCATGGTGATGTACCGCGGGAAGATCGTGGGCATCGTGCCCGCGGACACACCCCGTGACGTGCTGGGTCTGATGATGGCGGGGATCTCCCCAGAGGACGCGAAGGGAGAGGCCGCGTGAGCGCCCCTCAGCCGAACGACGGATCGAGCTCGGGGCCCGGCTCCGAGCAGGACGCGGGCCTGGACCCCGGCACCGCGGAGGAGCTGGAGCAGGAGCGGGCCCGCGAGGCGACCGAACCGGTGGTCGACCCCGCCCTGGACACGGAGAGCCGTCTGGCCAAGGCGCTGCAGCAGACGATGCGCAGCCCGTGGACCGTCTCGGTGGGCGCCGTGCTGCTCGCCGTGGTGGCCGGCTCGATCATGATCGCCTTCACGAACGACGGGGTGAAGGAGGCCTCGACGTACTTCTTCGCGCGGCCGGGCGACACCTTCGTCGCCCTGGGCCAGGCGATCGGCGGCGCGTACTCGGCGCTGTTCCGTGGCTCCGTGGTCAACCTGCAGGCGCCGGACTTCGCGACCGCCATCCGGCCGCTCACGGAGACGCTCAGCTACGCCACGCCGCTGATCGCGGCCGGTCTGGGCGTCGCGCTCGCGTTCCGCGCCGGACTGTTCAACATCGGTGGCCAGGGGCAGATGCTCGTCGCGGCCGCGGCGGCCGGCTGGGTCGGCTTCGGCGTCAGCGGCGTGCCGTTCCCGCTGCACCTGCTGATGGCGCTCGTGGCCGGTATCGCGGCGGGTGCGCTGTGGGCCGGGCTCGCCGGCCTGCTCAAGGCGCGCACCGGAGCCCACGAGGTGATCGTCACGATCATGCTCAACTACGTGGCGTTCTACCTGATCTCGTACCTCCTGGCGACGCCGGGCCTGCTGCAGGCGCCCGGCTCCTCCAACCCGAAGACACCGCCCACGCCGGTCTCGGCACAGCTGCCGAGCCTGCTCGGCGACCGGTTCAACCTGACCTGGGGCTTCGTCCTGGCGGTGCTCGCCGTCGTCGGCGTGTGGTGGCTGCTCAACCGGTCCTCGACCGGGTTCGCGTTCCGTGCCGTCGGTGAGAACCCGCGCGCGGCACGTGTGGCGGGCATCGACACGAGCCGCGCCACCGTGAGCTCCATGCTGGTGGCAGGTGGACTCGTGGGTCTGGCCGGTGCCTCGCAGGTGCTCGGCGGTGTCACCACGGGCTTCAGCTCCGACATCGACGCGGGCATCGGGTTCGACGCGATCACGGTCGCACTGCTCGGCGGGTCCAACCCGTGGGGCGTGCTCGCCGCGGGCATCCTGTTCGGCGCCTTCAAGGCGGGCGGTACCACCATGCAGGCCGCCGAGGGTGTCCCGAGCGACATCGTCCTCGTGGTCCAGTCCCTCATCGTGCTGTTCATCGCGGCGCCCCCGCTCGTCAGGGCGATCTTCCGGCTGCCCGACCCGAACCGGCGTCGGGCACCGAAGACCAAGGCGAGCCGGAACCGGAAGGAGGCGGCCGCGTGAGCGCCGACCAGAGGACCACACAGCTGGACGCACGCCTCTCGGAGACCACACGCACCGTGACGGTCGTGTCGTGGAAGAAGGCGGGCGTGCTGCTGGCCGTGACCGTCCTGTACGCGCTGCTGCTCGTGGCCGTGCCGCACTCCGGGGACACACGGTTCCTGCTGTCGCAGCGCAGCGACTTCTTCCAGATCCCGGTGATCGTGCTGCCGTCGGTGGTGCTCACCTGGGTGTGCGGGGCCGTGCTGCTCGCCGTCACGGCGGTCGCCACCGTGCTGACGGCACGCGGGAGCCGGACGCCGCTCTGGCTCGTCGTGCTCTTCTCCCTTGCGGGCCTGCTCGGCTTCCTGGCCTGGGCGGGCGCGGGCAGCCCTCGTGACCTGTCGATCGTCGGCCTGCTCGGTGGCGCCGTGCTGTGGTCCGTGCCGTTCGTCTACGGCGCGCTGGGCGGCGTGATCGGTGAGCGCGCCGGTGTGGTCAACATCGCGATCGAGGCGCAGCTGCTCGGTGCGGCGTTCACCGCGGCGATCGTCTCGTCGATCACCAACAGCGCGACGGCGGGCCTGGTCGCGGCAGTGGTCGCGGGCGCCCTCGTGTCGCTCGTGCTCGGGCTGTTCGCCATCACGTACCACGTGAACCAGGTGATCGTCGGTGTGGTGCTCAACGTGCTGGTCGTGGGCCTGACCAGCTTCCTGTACTCCCAGGTGCTGGTGCCCGGGGCGGAACGGCTCAACTCGACCACGCGGTTCACGGCCATCCCCATCCCGATCCTCTCGGACATCCCGGTGCTCGGCCCGGTGCTGTTCCGGCAGCCGCTGCTGATCTACCTGATGTTCCTCGCCGTGCCCGCCGTCTGGTACGCGCTGAACCGGACCCGCTGGGGCCTGCGGCTACGTGCCGTGGGCGAGCACCCGAAGGCCGCCGACACCGTCGGCATCAACGTGGTGCGCACGCGGTACAACGCGGTGCTCGTCGCGGGGGCCGTGGCAGGTCTCGGCGGCGCGTTCTACACCACCGTGCAGCTCAGCCAGTTCGGCGAGAACATGACCGGGGGCGCCGGGTACATCGCCCTGGCCGCCGTCATCTTCGGCAAGTGGGACCCCGTGCGCGCCGCGTTCGCGGGCCTGCTGTTCGGCTTCGCGTCGAACCTGCAGAACGTGCTGTCGGTGGTCGGCTCGCCCGTGCCCAGCCAGTTCATGCTGATGATCCCGTACGTGGTCACGCTGCTCGCCGTCGCGGGCCTGGTGGGACGGTCGCGTCCGCCGGCCGCGTCGGGCGAGCCGTACGTCAAGGGTTGAGAGAGGTGGACGTGAGCGGTGCAGAGGTGGACTGGGACGGCCTGAGGGCCGCAGCGCGGGAGGCCGTCGAGAAGGCGTACGCGCCGTACTCGGGGTTCCGGGTGGGCGCCGCGGGGTTTGCCGACGACGGCCGCCTGCTCACCGGCGCCAACGTGGAGAACGCCGCGTACGGGGTCACCCTGTGCGCCGAGTGCTCCCTGGTCAGCGCGCTGGTGATGTCGGGTGGAGGGCGGTTCGCCGCCTTCACGTGCGTGAACTCGCTCGGCGAGACGATCATGCCGTGCGGCCGGTGCCGTCAGCTCCTGTGGGAGCACGGCGGGGCCGAGCTGCTGGTGGACACCCCGCTGGGCGTGCTGCCGATGACCGAAGTACTGCCCCAGGCCTTCGGGCCGGGGGACCTGGACCATGTGCGAGAGGCAAGCCGATGACCGAGCCGTTCGACGCCGTCGACATCATCCGGACCAAGCGGGACAACGCCGAGTCCCTGACCGACGAGCAGATCGACTGGCTCGTGGGCGCCTACACCCGTGGCGTGGTGGCCGACGAGCAGATGTCCGCCATGACCATGGCGATCCTGCTGAACGGCATGTCCCGCGCGGAGATCTCCCGCTGGACCCACGCGATGATCGAGTCCGGCGAGCGGATGTCGTTCGCCCGGCTCTCGCGGCCCACCGCGGACAAGCACTCGACCGGCGGTGTGGGCGACAAGATCACGCTTCCGCTGGCCCCGCTCGTCGCCGCGTTCGACGTCGCGGTACCCCAGCTGTCCGGCCGCGGCCTGGGCCACACGGGTGGCACGCTCGACAAGCTGGAGTCCATCCCCGGCTGGCGGGCCTCGCTGACCAACGACGAGATGATGGCGCAGCTCGAGTCCGTCGGCGCCGTGATCTGCGCCGCCGGCGCGGGGCTGGCGCCCGCCGACCGCAAGCTCTACGCCCTGCGTGACGTCACCGCCACGGTCGAGGCGATCCCGCTCATCGCGAGCTCGATCATGTCCAAGAAGATCGCCGAGGGCACGGGCGCCCTGGTGCTGGACGTGAAGGTCGGCTCCGGCGCGTTCATGAAGACCCTGGAGAGCGCGCGCGAGCTGGCCCGCACGATGGTGGACCTCGGGACCGACGCCGGGGTGCGTACCGTCGCCCTGGTCACCGACATGTCGGTGCCGCTGGGCCGCACCGCGGGCAACGCCCTGGAGGTGCGCGAGTCCCTCGAGGTCCTCGCGGGTGGTGGGCCGTCCGACGTCGTCGACCTGACCGTGGCCCTCGCCGTGGAGATGCTGGCCGCCGCCGACCGTCCCGCCTCGGAGGCGGACGTGCGCGCGGCCCTCGCCGACGGCCGTGCCATGGACAAGTGGCGCGCCATGATCGCGGCGCAAGGCGGCGACGTCGACGCGCCGCTGCCGGTCGCGAAGGAGACCGAGACCGTCGTGGCCGCCGAGTCCGGTGTGCTGACCTCGCTCGACGCGTACGCCGTCGGCGTGGCCGTGCACCGTCTCGGCGCGGGCCGGGTACGCAAGGAGGACGCCGTCCAGGCCGCTGCGGGCATCGAGATCCACGTCAAGCCGGGGGAGCAGGTCACGGCCGGGCAGCCCCTGTTCACGCTGCACACCGACACCCCTGAGCGGTTCGCCCGGGCGCACGAGGCGCTCCGGGGCGGCTGGTCGGTGGAGTCCGAGGGCGTGGCCGGTGGCGCGCTCGCGGGCGCGGCAGGCACCGTGCCGGTGCTCGACGTGGGGGCCGGCGCGCTGGTCGGCGCCGCGCTGGCCGCGGACCAGTCGGTGGTGCTGGACCGCATCGGGTAGGCGTAGGGGCGGGAAGGGCGGGTGTCCTGCCTGGTCACCCGCCATGCTCGCTCAGCGTGGCGGACCGGCGAGTCGCGTCCGTCCGGCTTAGCCTGTCGCTGTGCCGTCGACAATGCGCCTTTCGTCCCTGCTCGGCGCTGTGCGTGCTTTTGCCGGTCCTGTACCGGCGATGCCGCCACCGGGCCGATTCGACCGGCCCGCCGTGCCCGAGGACGTCGAACGGGTCCTCGAGTCGGCGACCACCCGTGCCCGGCGGTCCGTGCTGGACCCGCTCGCGCGCGAGCGGGGCACGGGGACCGTGGGGTTCCCGCGCCGGCTGAACCTCCCGTCGCTCGACGGGACGACTGCCGCAGCCGTGCAGGTCGACGAGACGACGTGCGGTGCGGCGGTGCTGGCGATGCTCGGGCTGGCGGGCGATCCGCGCGCTGCCCTGCGGCTCGCGGGCGACGACCCGGCGGGCAGGTTCGTCCGGCTGCAGCACGCCGTCCACGCCGCGACCAACCGGCGCGGGCTCGGCGTGGCGGGCTGGCCGCGCACGTACGGCACGCCGCCGTGGGGCGCCGCCCGGTTCGCCAACTACGGTGGCGTGCGCTACACCCACCGGGTCGCCGGCTCACGGGCGCTGCTGGAGGCGGCGGTCGCCTCGGCCCGCGCGGGGATCCCGGTCCCGCTCTACACGGGCGGCGACGTCACGGCCGGCTGGGACTCCGCCGTGCCACGGCACGTGGTGCTGCTCACGCTGGCCGACGGCGAGGGTACGGAGGGCAGCGCGGTCCTCTACGAGCCGTCGGGCGCGGGGCTGCACACCGTGCCGGTGGCCGCCCTCCTCGACCCGCCTCCCGCGCTGTCGGGTGGGTCCGACGCCGCGCACTCCGCCGTCGACCGCACCGCGGCCCGGGTACGCAAGGCGCTCACCGCGGCGCTCGGCGGCTGGCCCCACGTGGCCTGGGTGCTGCTGCCCGAGCACGCCGGCCGGTGGCAGGGGGACGAGGACCAGGTGACGATGGAAGACCGCTGAAGCTGACGAGGAGGCCCTCATGAGCACGCTCCCTGGACCCGACTCCTGGCGCGACGCCGGTCTGGTGCCCCCGGAGGACGCCCGGGCGGAGACCGTCGACGAGCCCGACGAGTACGTCCCCGACGCCCCGCGTCCCGATGCCGACGGTGCCGCCGACGAGGCGGACGTCGTCGAGCAGGCGCTGGACGTGCCCGCCGAGGAGGAGGAGAGCCCCGAGGGGGCTCTCTGAGCCCGGGTGTCGGTGCCGGACGGTAAGTTGGACGGTATGACCACGCAAGACCCCGGGGCGCGCCCCGGCGAGGCGCTGATCCGCGCCCTGCCCAAGATCGTGCTCCATGACCACCTCGACGGGGGCCTTCGACCCCGGACGGTCCTCGAGCTCGCGGACGCCGCGGGCCACGAGCTGCCCGCTGCCGACACCGACTCCCTCGCGGCCTGGTTCCGTGCGTCCGCCGACTCCGGCTCGCTCGTGCGGTACCTCGAGACCTTCGACCACACCATCGCTGTCATGCAGACGGCCGACAACCTGGCCCGCGTCGCCCGCGAGGCCGTGCTGGACCTCGCCGCGGACGGCGTCGTGTACGCCGAGCAGCGCTGGGCGCCGGAACAGCACGTGGCGGGCGGCCTGTCGCTCGCAGAGACCGTCGAGGCCGTCCAGGCGGGCATCGACGACGGCATCGCCGCGGCGGCCGCCGACGGGCACATCATCCGGGTGGGCCAGCTGGTCACCGCCATGCGGCATGCCGACCGCTGGCAGGAGATCGCCGAGCTCGCCGTGACCTACCGGGACCGCGGTGTGGTCGGGTTCGACATCGCGGGCCCCGAGGACGGGTTCCTCCCGTCACGCCACCTCCAGGTGTGGCGCTACCTCGCCGAGCACGACATGCCGACCACCATCCACGCCGGGGAGGCCGCGGGGCTCGACTCCATCGCGCAGGCCGTGCACCTCGGCCAGGCGGACCGGCTGGGTCACGGCGCCCGCATCATCGAGGACATCGCCTTCGTGCCCGCGGGCGATCCCGCCGACGACGGGCTCTCCTCCGACGGCCGAGGCGGCGCGGCCGACCTGGGCCGCCTCGCGCACTGGGTGCGTGACCACCAGATCCCGCTCGAGCTGTGCCCCGTGTCGAACCTGCAGACGGGTGCCGCGGAGTCCATCGCCAAGCACCCCATCACCCGGCTCAAGGAGCTCGACTTCGCCGTCACTCTCAACACGGACAACCGGCTGATGTCCCGTACGTCGATGACGCACGAGATGCAGCTCCTCGTCGACGAGGCCGGCTGGACGCTCGACGATCTCGTCGACGTGACCATCACCGCCGCGTGGAGTGCGTTCATGCACCACGACGAGCGGCGTGACCTCGTGGAGCAGGTACTCGTGCCCGGATTCCAGAAAGTCGAAGGTGCCCTCGTATGACCGTTCTGCCCGAAGAGACCCAGCCGTCCCGGCTGCCGCGTGACAAGGCGGCCCTCGCGGCCTTCGTCGACCACACCCTGCTCAAGCCGGAGGCCACGGCCGCCGACGTCGCCGCCCTCGTCGAGGAGGGTGCCGAGCTCGGCGTCTTCTCGGTCTGCGTCTCCCCGTCGTTCGTGTCCCTCGCGGTCGAGATGGCGGCCGGCCGGCTCGCCGTCGCCACCGTGTGCGGCTTCCCGTCCGGCAAGCACATGGGCGACGTCAAGGCCTTCGAGGCCGCCCGCTCCATCGCGGACGACGCCGACGAGGTCGACATGGTGATCGACGTCGGTACCGCGCGCGCCGGTCGCTTCGACGCCGTGGAGGCCGACATCGCCGCTGTCCGCGCCGCCGTCCCGGGCGACCGCATTCTCAAGGTGATCATCGAGTCGGCGGCGCTGACCGACGAGCAGATCGTCGGCGCATGCCGCGCGGCGGCCGGAGCGGGCGCCGACTTCGTGAAGACCTCCACCGGCTTCCACCCGGCAGGCGGCGCGTCGGTGCACGCCGTCTCCCTCATGGCGCAGACCGTCGGCGCGGTGGGCGGCGGAACCCTCGGCGTGAAGGCCTCGGGCGGCATCCGCGACTTCGACACGGCGATGGCGATGATCGAGGCGGGTGCCACCCGTCTGGGCCTGTCGGGCACGGCGGGGGTCCTGGCCGGTTTCGACGGCACGGCCGCGACCCTGCCCACCCCAGACACCTACTGACCGCTGAGTGCTGGATATTCGCCCTCTCCGTCCCCGGAACAGCGCGAATATCCAGCACTCAACGGTGAGGCGGGGGTGAGTAGGGTGCGCACATGTCTGTGTTCGAGCCCGCCGACCCGTCGTTGCCGGTCGTGCCGGGCACACCCGTGGCGAGCCGGATGCGCAAGTGGGACGGCGCACCGCACTGGCGGTTCGACGGCCGGTACCTCGGCCGGGACGAGCACGGCATGTGGCTGGGCTACCAGGCCGGTACGGTCTTCAGCCGGCCGGGTCGTACGTACCGCACCAGGAGCCCGGGGCTCGTGGTGCTCGGTGACGTCGGCTGGATCGCGGAGCTCCACCGCGGGCACCCGCGCGGCACGGTCCTCTACATCGACCTCAGCACGGTCCCCGAGTGGCGGGCGGTGCCCGACGCCGGTGCGAGCCCGGCCTTCGAGGTCGCGGCCGTCGACATGGACCTCGACGTGGTGGCCCGCCGATCACGGGGCAGGTTCGCTCCGGCGCGGACCAGGACGTTCATCGACGACGAGGACGAGTTCGCCGAGCACACCCTGCGGTACGGGTACCCGCCCGACGTGGTGGCCACGGTTCGAGCCGACGCCGACGCACTCCTAGCCGCCGTCCGTGCCGGGGAGCCGCCCTATGACGGCGCGACGGCCGAACGCTGGTTCGCGGTGCTCGACTCCCTCTGAGGGCGCCGGCACTGAGGGCGCCTGTGCTCAGCGGGCGCTGAGCACCAGGTCGTCCTGCTCCACCGCGGCGCGCCACTCGGCCTTCTCGGCGCGCCAGTGCTCGTCGTCCCGGCCGCGGCGCCAGTAGCCCGACGCGGAGAGCAGCTCGCGCGGCACGCCGAGCGTCGCGCGCGCCCAACGGCGCAGCTCCCGCACGCAGCCGGCCTCCCCGTGCAGGAACGTGTGCGGCGTGCCGTCGGGCAGCTCGGCGGCCTGCACGACGTCGGCCACGCTCACCCCCGTGGAGCGGTGCACCCAGGTGACGTGCAGGTCACCGGCGCTTGTGATCTCCTGCTCCTCGGAGGCGTCGGAGACCTCGACGAAGACGTGCGCCACGGCGCCGTCGGGCAGGGCCTCGCAGGCCGCGGCGATGGCGGGCAGGGCGGACTCGTCGCCGACCATGAGGTGCCACGGGGCGTCGGGGGAGGGCGCGTAGTCGCCGCCGGGGCCCACGAACGAGACCTCCTCGCCCGGCTGGACGCGGCGCGCCCAGGGGCCGCCGTAGCCCTCGTCGCCGTGCGTCACGATGTCGAGGTCCCAGCCGGACTCGGTGACCTTGCGGATCGTGTAGGTGCGCAGCACGGGACGGCCCTCGGGCTCGGGGGACTCCGCCATGACGAGCTTGATGTACCGGTCCGTCAGCGGCGTCGGGTCGACGGCGGCGAGCGCCTGCCCGCCGAGGGTCACGCGGATCATGTGCGGCGTCAGGTGCCGGACCGCGGTCACGGTCGCCGTGGTGCGAACTGCCTTGCGGGACGTGCCGGTCGGTGCGTTCGGGGTCTGCGACATGGTGAGGCAAGCCTAACCACGGACCGGGACGGCTGCCGCTGTGGCGTGCGTCACGGGCGAAAGAACCCGAGCGCCCCTGCGGGACCGGAGAGGCGGCGGGCCGGGCTCTAGGCTGAGTCCGTCATCGACCCTTCCGTCAGGAGTCCTCGTCATGAAGATCGCTGTTGTCGGCACCGGTTACGTCGGGCTGTCCAACGCGGTGCTGCTCGCGCAGAACCACGAGGTGTGGGCGCTGGACATCGATCCCGCCAAGGTCGATCTCGTCAACGACCGCAGGTCGCCGATCACCGACGACGAGCTCGAGGAGTACCTGCGGGACAGGCCCCTGGACCTGACCGCGACGCTCGACCTGGACGAGGCCTACGCGGGGGCGGCGGTGGTGGTGGTGGCCACGCCGACCAACTACGACGAGGTGACCAACTTCTTCGACACGTCGTCGGTCGAGAGCGTGGTCGACGACGTGCTCGAGCGCGCGCCCGAGGCGACGATCGTGATCAAGTCGACCATCCCCGTCGGCTTCACGGAGCGGATGCGGCAGGAGCACGAGGGCGCCACGATCCTGTTCTCCCCGGAGTTCCTGCGGGAGGGCCGTGCCCTGCACGACAACCTGCACCCGTCCCGCATCGTGGTGGGGGACCGGAGCGAGCGCGGCAAGCAGTTCGCCGACCTGCTGCTGGAGGGTGCGCTGACCAAGGACGTGCCCGTGCTGCTGACCGACTCCACCGAGGCCGAGGCGATCAAGCTGTTCGCCAACACCTACCTCGCGCTGCGGGTCGCGTACTTCAACGAGCTCGACACCTACGCGGTGACCCGCGGCCTGAACACGGCGCAGATCATCGAGGGCGTGGGCCTGGACCCGCGCATCGGTGGGCACTACAACAACCCGTCCTTCGGCTACGGCGGGTACTGCCTGCCCAAGGACACCCGGCAGCTGCTGGCCAACTACGCCGACGTGCCGCAGAACCTGATCAACGCCGTGGTCGACGCGAACACGACCCGCAAGGACTTCGTGGCGGCCGACATCCTGCGCCGGAACCCCAGGACCGTGGGCGTGTACCGGCTCGTGATGAAGTCCGGTTCGGACAACTTCAGGTCGTCCAGCATCCAGGGCATCATGAAGCGCATCAAGGCCAAGGGCGTCGAGGTGATCGTGTACGAGCCCACCCTGGACGAGGACCAGTTCTTCAACTCCGAGGTGGTGCGCGACCTCGACGAGCTCAAGTCCCGGGCCGACGTCATCATCGCCAACCGCCGGACCGAGGCGCTCGACGACGTGGCCGAGAAGGTCTACACGCGCGACATCTACGGCCGCGACTGACACCCACGTCCTACCGCAGGGAGAACGCCATGCAGGTGCTTGTCACCGGCGGCGCCGGGTTCATCGGCGCGAACTTCGTCCACCAGACGGTCCGGGAGCGCCCCGACGTGCGCGTGACCGTGCTCGACGCCCTCACGTACGCAGGCGACCGGTCCTCGCTCGCCGCCGTCGCGGACCGCGTCGAGCTGGTCGTCGGCTCGATCACGGACGCGCCGCTCGTGGACCGGCTCGTGGGGGAGTCGGACCTGGTGGTGCACTTCGCGGCGGAGTCGCACAACGACAACTCGCTCGCCGACCCGTCGCCGTTCGTGCAGACCAACGTGGTGGGCACGTTCACGCTGCTGGAGGCCGTGCGCCGGCACGGCGTGCGGTTCCACCACATCTCGACCGACGAGGTGTACGGGGACCTGCCGCTGGACACCCCCGAGCGGTTCACCCCCGAGACGCCGTACAACCCGTCGTCGCCCTACTCGTCGACCAAGGCGGGCTCCGACCTGCTGGTCCGGGCCTGGGTGCGGTCCTTCGGGGTGCAGGCCACCCTCTCGAACTGCTCCAACAACTACGGCCCCTACCAGCACATCGAGAAGTTCATCCCGCGCCAGGTCACCAACCTGATCGACGGCGTGCGGCCCCGCCTGTACGGCGCCGGCCTGAACGTGCGCGACTGGATCCACGTCGAGGACCACAACGCGGCGGTCTGGACCATCATCGAGAAGGGCCAGGTGGGGGAGACCTACCTGATCGGGGCCGACGGCGAGACCAGCAACCTCGAGGTGGTGCGGACCCTCCTGGAGATCTTCGGGCGCGACGCCGACGACTTCGACCACGTGACCGACCGCGCGGGGCACGACCTGCGGTACGCGATCGACGCGAGCCGGCTGCGCACGGAGCTCGGCTGGGCGCCGTGGTACACGGACTTCCGCGAAGGCCTGGAGGCCACGGTGGCCTGGTACCGGGAGAACGAGCCCTGGTGGCGACCCGCGAAGGCTGCCACCGAGGCTCGTTACGCCCGCTCCAACCAGTAACCCGCAGCGCCCACCCGCTCAGCCCTGCCGCTGAGTGCGGGACGTTCGCCCTTCTGGCACACGGAAAGGGCGAGCATCCAGCACTCAGCGGAGGGGGAGGGTGGCGAGGTGGGCGTCCACCTGTGCCTGGGTGGGCAGCAGGCCCTGTGCGCGGGCCTCGGCGAGGGTCGGAGCGGCCTCGTCCTTCTCCGAGAGCTGCGGCGTGATCGGTGAGCCGTCCCGCGCGGTGGTGGGCCAGGCGACGGCGAGCTCCGGGTCCAGGGGGTGGATGCCGTGCTCGCGGCCCGGCGCGTAGCCCGAGGAGCACAGGTACACCACCGTGGAGCCGTCCTCGAGGGACATGAAGGCGTGGCCCAGGCCCTCGGACAGGTAGACGGCGCGGCGGTCGACGTCGTCCAGCAGGACGGCGTCCCAGGTGCCGAAGGTGGGCGAGCCCACACGGATGTCCACGATCACGTCGAGCACGGCACCCTGGGCGCACATGACGTACTTGGCCTGGCTGGGCGGCACGTCGGCGAAGTGGATGCCGCGCAGCACCCCGGCGGCCGACACGGAGGTGTTGACCTGCTGCAGGTCGAACGGGTGCCCGACGGCCTCGGTGAACGGCCCTGCCTTGAACGCCTCGAGGAACAGCCCGCGCGGGTCGCCGAACTGCTGGGGGGTGATCTCGAACGCGCCGGGGACTGCCAGCTCGCGGTAGGTCATGGTGCTCCTTGCGGGGGTGGTGGTTGCCCTAGGATCTTAGGGTGGCTGACGATCTCGAAGTGACCGGCACGGCACAGCACTGGCTTGTCGTGGGGGCGGCCGGAATGCTCGGCCAGGACGTCCTCCGGGCGGCCGTGGACGCGGGGCACCGGGTGACCGGCGTCGGACGGGCCGACCTGGACGTCACCGACGTCGCGGCGACGCGCGCCGCGGTGGCCGGCCACGACGTCGTCGTCAACTGTGCGGCCTGGACGGCCGTGGACGACGCCGAGACGCACGAGGCCGAGGCCTTCGCGGTCAACGCGACGGGCGCCGCGCACCTGGCCCGCGCCGCCGCCGCGGCGGGCGCTCGCCTGGTCCATGTGTCCACGGACTACGTGTTCGACGGCGGGGCGGGCGAGCCGTATCCCGAGGAGGCGCCGATCCAGCCCCGCTCGGCGTACGGGCGGACCAAGGCCGCCGGCGAGTGGGCCGTGCGCGCGGAGGCGTCCGACACCCTGCTGGTGCGCACCGCCTGGCTCTACGGGGCGGGCGGCCGCTGCTTCCCCCGCACCATCGCCCGCGCCGCGGGTGAGCGGGACCGTCTCAGCGTGGTGGACGACCAGACGGGGCAGCCCACCTGGACCGCCGACCTGGCGGACCTGATCGTGCGGCTCGTGGCCGCGCGGGCCCCCGGTGGGATCTACCACGGCACCTCGTCGGGCCAGGTGACCTGGCACGGCTTCGCCCGTGAGGTGGTGGCGGCCGCGGGCCTTCCGACACCCGTCGACCCGACCACGAGCGCCGCCTACCAGCTCCCGGCACCGCGGCCGGCCTACTCGGTGCTCGGGCACGACGCGCTCCGTGCCGCGGGTGTCGAGCCGATCGGCGACTGGTCCGAGCGGTGGAAGGCGGCGGCGTCGGTGGTGCTCGGGACGCCGTAGGGCGGGTCCCGTCAACCGTCCAGGAGGCTCAGCAGATAGCTGCCGTAGCCGGACTTCGTGAGCTTCTCCGCGCGGCTGCGCAGCTCGTCGTCGGACAGGAAGCCGCGGCGCCAGGCCACCTCTTCGGGCGCGCCGATCTTGAGGCCCTGCCGCCTCTCGATCGTGCGCACGTAGTCCGACGCCTCCAGCAGCGAGTCGAACGTCCCTGTGTCGAGCCAGGCCGTGCCGCGCGGCAGCACCTCGACCTGGAGCCGGCCCTGGCGCAGGTACTCGGCGTTGACATCGGTGATCTCGTACTCACCACGAGCGGAGGGCTCGAGGTCCTTGGCGATGGCGACCACGTCGTTGTCGTAGAAGTACAGCCCGGGCACCGCGAAGTTCGACGCGGGCCGCTCCGGCTTCTCCTGCAGGGACAGCGCCCGGCCGCTCGCGTCGAACTCGACCACGCCGTACGCGCTGGGGTCGGCGACGCGGTACGCGAAGACGGCGCCGCCGTCGATGTCCGCGAAGCGCGTGAGCTGCGACCCGAGGCCGGGGCCGTAGAAGATGTTGTCGCCCAGGACGAGCGCCGCCGCCTCGTCGCCGAGGAACTGCTCGCCGAGCACGAACGCCTGCGCGAGACCGTTGGGCGTCGACTGGGTCGTGTAGCTGATCGAGATGCCGAACTGCGACCCGTCGCCGAGCAGCCGCTGGAACTGGTCGGCGTCGTGCGGCGTGGTGATGACCAGCACGTCCCTGATCCCGGCCAGGATCAGCGTGGACAGCGGGTAGTAGATCATCGGCTTGTCGTAGACCGGGACGAGCTGCTTGCTGATGCCCTGGGTGATGGGGTGCAGGCGCGTGCCTGAGCCGCCGGCGAGAATGATTCCGCGCATAAGCGGATCTTTCCACGTCAGGAAAGGCCTGGGGTGCCGGGATCGGGCCGCTGGAACATGTTCCCGGAGTTTTCTCCCGGTGTGCCGCCCGGACCTTGTGAATGAGGGTCGGTACTTCACCCGGATGAATTCCCGACCGGTACCCGGAAGCGCGTTCGGTGTCGGGTGAAGCGCGGGTGATCTCGGCCTGAGGGTGATGCGCCGGAGGCCGTGCGAGCGGTAGTTAGATTGATATGCATCAACTCTATGGGGCCACCGACCTCCTCGCAGCCCCGGAACCTCCCGGACCCGAGCCGCGCCCGCCGCGTCAGGGTCGTCGTCGGGGGTTCGTCGCAGTCCTCGTCGCCGCCGCCGTGGTGCTGCTCTGCACGAACGGCGCCGTGGCCTATTACGGCTATCGCATCTCGCTCGACGAGAAGAGCGAGAGCGTCACCACCGGTCCCTGAGCGGCGGAATCGAGCGGGGCACCGGGGCGACTGCCGCATTTCACCCGCGACGTCCCTTTGCACCCGCTTGGCCCGCTATAAGAGTAATACCGGAATTCGACACTAGGATCATCGCCATGGCCGCATCCGATCGCATGAACGACCTCCTGACCGCCCCAGGTCCCGGGAACACCGACGTGCGCCACACCCGGCGCCGTCGCCGGGGCCGCGGATTCGTGGCCGGCATCGTCGTGGGCGCGCTGCTGCTGGTGGGCGGGGGCGGCGTCGCGGCCTTCTACGGCGTACGCATGTCGCTCGACGGCAACGTGGAGCGGTTCGACGCGTTCTCCGAGGTCGACCCCGAGACACGGCCCGCGGTCCCGGTCGCCGAGGGCCCGACGGCGCCCGTGAACATCCTGGTGCTCGGCAGCGACAGCCGGATCTCGGCCGGCGACCCCACCGCGTGGGAGGCAGGCGCGCAGCGCACCGACGCGATCATGCTGGTGCACCTCGCGGCGGACCGGAAGTCTGCGGCCGCGATCTCCATCCCCCGCGACTCCTGGGTGCCCATCCCGGGATACGGCGAGGCCAAGATCAATGCCGCCTTCTCGTACGGCGGCCCGGCCCTCATGATCCAGACCGTCGAGGACCTGACGGGCGTGCGGATCGACCACTTCGCCGTCACCGACTTCGAGTCGTTCACCACCCTGACCGACTCCCTCGACGGCGTCGAGATCACGGTGCCGGACGGCGACGGCGGCTCGGTCGAGCAGACGATGACCGGTGAGGAGGCCCTCGACTTCGCGCGCGAGCGGTACTCGCTGCCCAACGGTGACTTCGGCCGCGTGCAGCGGCAGCAGGCGTGGATGCGGGCCATCATGGCCAAGGCGCGCGACAGCATCTCCGAACCCGTGAAGATGGCCGGCTTCCTCGAGGCCGTCACCAAGTCGGTGGCGGTCGACCAGGACTTCACGCTGGACCGGATCCAGGAGCTCTTCCTGGGCGCCGGCAACCTGTCGACGGGTGACGTCACCTTCATGACCGCCCCCTACGCGGGTACCGACCGCAGCGCCGACGGGCAGTCGATCGTGGTGCTCGACCGCGCGGCGTTCGACCCGCTGATGGAAGCAGTGGTCAAGGACGAGCTACCTGCCTTCATGGCGGCCAACCCCGGCGTCGCGGACACTCTGCCGACCGTCGTGCGGTAACCGGGTCTCCGGAGCGGCTAGAGACCCAGCGCAGCCTGGATGTTCGACTGCACGCGCGCCAGGCGGTCCCGTGCCGCGACGCGTGCCGCGGACAGCACGCCGGCCGAGGCGTCCGGATCGACCGGCGAGACCACCTCGATGTAGCACTTGACCTTCGGCTCCGTACCGCTGGGCCGCACGATCACCCGGGTGTCGTCGGCGGTCAGCAGCACCACGCCGTCCGTGGGCGGCAAGCCGTCCATACCCTCGGCGAGGTCGCGCACCGAGTCGACGGGCGAGCCGGCCAGGGCCGACGGCGGTGACGTGCGCAGCGCCCGCATGGTCGAGTCGATCAGGGACAGGTCGTCGAACCGCGCCGCCACCTGACCCGTGACGTGGAGCCCGCAGGCGCGCGCCACGTCGTCGAGCTGGTCCAGGAGGGTGCGTCCCCCGGTCGCCAGCCGGTTGGCGAGCTGCGCCACGGCGACCGCCGCCGACAGCCCGTCCTTGTCCCGGACGTGCTCCGGGTCCACGCAGTAGCCGAGCGCCTCCTCGTACCCGAACACCAGGCCCGGGGTGCGGGAGATCCACTTGAAGCCGGTGAGCGTCGTGGCGTGCTCCAGGCCGTGCTTGGCGGCGATGGCCGCCAGCGCCCGGGACGACACGATGGAGCAGGCCAAGGTGCCGCCGCGGCCGTCGCGTACGGCGCGTTCGGCCGCTTCCCAGCCCAGCAGCATGCCGACCTCGTCGCCGTGCAGCATGCGCCAGCCCTGCGAGGCCGCCGTCTCAGTGCCCTGGTACGTCCCGTACTGCGGGTCCACCACGGCCACGGCGCACCGGTCGGCGTCGGGGTCGTTGGCGATGACCAGGTCCGCGTGGGCGTCCTGCGCCAGCGCGAGGGCCATGTCGATCGCCCCGGGCTCCTCCGGGTTGGGGAACGACACGGTGGGGAACTCGGGGTCGGGCTCGGCCTGCTCCTCCACGGGGACCACGTCGGTGAAGCCGGCTTCCGCGAGCACCCGCGCGATGGCGGCGCCGCCCACCCCGTGCAGCGAGGTGGTGACGATCCGGAGCTTGGTGCGGGGCTCACCGTCGTGCAGCGTGGCCACCGCGGCGTGGTAATCGTCGGTGATCTCCGGCCCGAGCACCGTCCAGCCGGACTCGGCGCGCGGTACGTCCTTCGCGGCACCCACCCGGGCGATCTCTTCGGCGATCTGCGTGTCGAAGGGCGGGACGATCTGCGCGCCCTGCCCCGCGTCGGTCACGACCCGGCCGCCGAGGTACACCTTGTAGCCGTTGTCGGCGGCGGGGTTGTGGCTCGCGGTGACCATCACGCCGGCGTCGGTGGACAGGTGGCGCACCGCGAACGCGAGCACGGGCGTGGGGCCCGGCGCGGGCATGAGCAGCACCTCGGCACCGGCCGCGACGAGCACGGCAGCCGTGTCGCGGGCGAAGTCGGCAGAGCGGTGGCGCGCGTCATAACCGACCACGACACGCGGCGCACCGCGCGACACCTGGGAGGCGAGGAACGCGCCCAGACCGGCTGCGGCGGCGATCACCACGGCGCGGTTCATGCGGTTCGGGCCCGCGGCCATCGCACCGCGCAGCCCGGCCGTGCCGAACTGCAGCGGGCCCGCGAAGCGGTCGGCCAGCTCGGCGAGCGCCTGCTCGCCCAGGTCGTCGTCAGTGGTGGTCTCGACCAGGCTGCGCAGCTGGGCGATGTCGGAGTCGTCGACGTCGGCGGCCATCCAGGCCTCCGCGCGGGCGACGAGGTCGGACGCGGAGAGGGCGGCGGACGTGTGGGCGGACACGGCCATCAGATCTGCTTGATGACCCGGGCGAGCAGGTCGCTGATCCGCGGCCCGGCCTCCCGGCCCGCCTCCAGCACCTCCTCGTGGGACAGGGGGTGAGGGCTGATCCCGGCCGCGAGGTTCGTGGCCAGCGAGATGCCGAGCACGTCCATGCGGCAGTGGCGGGCGGCGATGGCCTCGAGGGCCGTCGACATGCCGACCAGGTCGGCGCCCAGCAGAGAGGCCATCTTGACCTCTGCGGGGGTCTCGTACTGCGGCCCGTGGAACTGGGCGTAGACACCCTCGGGCAGGTCCGGGTCGACGCTGCGCGCGATCTCCCGCAGGCGCGGCGTGTAGACGTCCGTCATGTCGGCGAACTTGGCGCCCTCGAGGGGCGTCGTGCCGGTGAGGTTGAGGTGGTCCTTGATCAGCACGGGCTGGCCGGGACGCCAGCCGATGTGCACGCTGCCGCACCCGTTCGTGAGGATCACCGTCTCGCAGCCGGCAGCGGCGGCGGTGCGGATGCCGTGCACCACACGACGCGGGCCGAGGCCCTCGTAGAGGTGCGTGCGCGAGCCGAGGACCAGCGCGTGCCGGACGGCGCCGTCGGGCCGCTCGAAGCGGACGGACCGCGTCGTGGCGAGGTGGCCCTTGACCGCGGGACGCACGAAGCCGGGGATCTCAGCCGTGGGGATCTCCGCGACGACGTCGCCGACCAGCTCCGCCGCACCACCCCATCCGGAGCCGAGGACGAGTGCGACGTCATGTCCCGGCACCCCCGTCTTGGCCGCGATGAATTCAGCGGCGGCTGCTGCGACGTCGAACGGGTCGGTCGTCGGGTCGTCCAGATCTGGCTCCGTGCTCATGGTCCGAGGTTAACGCCACTTCCGCCCCTGCACGCGCCCACGACCCGGGCGACTTCGTGACGGTCGTCGTCGATGCGAGAATGAGGCCGTGACCCCCCTCGATCCCCCCGCTGTCCCGCCCCATGTCGTCGTCGTGGGAGGTGGACCCGGCGGTTACGAGGCCGCGCTCGTCGCGCGCAGCCACGGTGCTCAGGTCACCGTGGTCGAGCAGCAGGGCATGGGCGGTGCGGCGGTGCTGACCGACGTCGTCCCCTCGAAGACCCTGATCGCCACGGCGGAGTGGATGACCATCGCCGACCGTGCCCCGGAGCTGGGCATCCGCACGCCCGGCGAGGTGCTGGACCCGCTGTCCGACGTCGACGTCTCGCTGGCGACCGGCGGCATCCCCGTGGTGTCCGCCTACCGTGCCCCCGCGCTGAGCGGCGCGGGTGTGCAGGCGGCGGCGTCGGCGGCGGGAACGGCCGAGGAGAAGCGCAAGCACTTCGTGGACCTGCAGGCCGTGAACAAGCGCGTGCTCGCGCTGGCACGGGCGCAGAGCTCCGACATCCGTGGACGGCTGGAGCGCGAGGGCATCCGGATCATCCACGGCAAGGGGCGGCTGGACGGTCCGGCACGTGTGGTCACCGAGCAGGCCGACGGCACCACCGAGGTGCTGGAGGCGGACTCGATCCTGCTCGCGCTCGGCGCCACGCCGCGCACCCTGCCCACCGCGGAGCCCGACGGCGAGCGCATCCTCACCTGGACCCAGATGTACAACCTGCGCGAGCTGCCCGAGCGGCTGATCGTGGTGGGTTCCGGCGTCACCGGCGCCGAGTTCGCGGGCGCGTACAACGCGCTCGGGTCCGACGTCGTGCTGGTCTCCAGCCGTGACCGGGTGCTGCCCGGCGAGGACGAGGACGCCGCCGAGCTGCTCGAGGGCGTGTTCCGCTCCCGCGGCATGACGGTGCTGTCGCGCTCGCGCGCGGCGGGCGCGGTGCGAACGGACGACGGCGTCGAGGTCACCCTGGCCGACGGGCGCGTGGTGCACGGCTCGCACGTGCTCGTGGCGGTCGGCGGGGTGCCGGCGACGTCGGGCCTCGGGCTCGAGGAGGCCGGCGTGCGGCTGTCGGAGTCGGGGCACGTGGTCGTGGACCGCGTCTCCCGTACCTCGGTGCGCGGCATCTACGCGTCGGGGGACTGCACCGGTGTGCTCCCGCTCGCGTCCGTGGCCGCCATGCAGGGCCGTATCGCCGTGGCGCACGCCCTGGGTGACGCCGTCCAGCCGCTCGCGCTGCGCACGGTCGCGTCGAACATCTTCACCGCCCCCGAGATCGCCACGGTCGGCTACAGCGAGGAGAAGCTGCGTGCGCAGAATTCCCGCTTCATCACGACGACGCTGCCGCTGGCCCGCAACCCGCGCGCCAAGATGCTGGGCGTGAAGGACGGTTTCGTGAAGCTCTTCGCGCACCCCGAGGCGGGTGTGGTGCTCGGCGGCGTGGTGGTGGCGCCGCGGGCGTCCGAGCTGATCTTCCCGATCACGCTGGCGGTGCAGCACCGCCTCACGGTGGAGGACGTGGCCTCGGCGTTCACCATCTACCCGTCGCTGTCGGGCTCGATCGCCGAGGGCGCGCGCGTGCTGGACGCGCGGGTCGGCAGGTAGGCGGGCGGCGTCCCGCCGTCAGGCGACGGACGCGTCCAGCACGACCTGACCGCCCTCGACCTTCGCGTGCACGACGGTGAGGCCCGGAACCTTGGCCTCGAGCAGCCGCTCGACGTCGACGGCGATCCGCGCGTCCGGCTGCACGTCCACGACACCCGGCGGTAGCCCTTGCTTCGCGACCTCCTGCTCGATGGGCGCGGCGGCGAGGCTGAGCAGCCGGTGCGCCGGCAGGCCCGCGGCGTTCACCTCGACGCTGAGCGTCGCGACACCGCGCTCGAAGGCGGACAGCCGGACGTCGGCCCGCACGATCGGGGCGATCTTGACGGCCAGCTTGAGCGGGCCCGGCAGGGTCTCGAGACGGCGCAGGTCCGCGACCACGTGGATCACGTCCCCGTCGCCGACGACGGACGTGATGACGGGCGGCGCCTGCTTGGCGATCCTCGCCAGGCCGAGCACCTCTTCGGGAGCGATCCGGATATGCACGAATCGACCCTAACCCAGCAGCGTCAGCAGGCGCGGCAGGGCCTCGCCGAACGCGGGCAGCAGCGTCAGGGAGCCGATGTCGCGCAGGTCCACCCAGCGCACCTCCAGGCTCTCCGGGTCGGCGGCGCGCGGCTCCACCTCGTACCCGGGGGCGACGTCGGCCACCACGGTGGTGTAGGTCCAGGCGGGGTGCTCCAGCACGTGGGTGCCCACGACGTGCACCGCGGCGGGGTCGATCGCGGCCTCCTCGGCGGCCTCGCGCAGCGCACCCGCCGCCGGCTTCTCGTCCGGGGCGAGCGCGCCACCGGGGATGCCCCAGGTGCCGCCCATGTGTGACCACAGGGCACGGTGCTGGAGCACCACGTGCGACGGCGCGCCGTCCGCGTCCCGGCGCACGAGGAGGAGTCCGGCGGCGCCGAACAGGCCCCAGTGGCGGTGGTCGCCGCACGTCACCCAGCCGTCGCCGCCGTGCCGGTGCAGATCGGTCGGTGGCACTGTCGCGTTCGGCACGGCGTCAGTCTGTCAGGTTCGGACCGCGCCCGTCAGTCCACGATCTCGCAGAGCGGCGCGCCTGCCGTCACACCGGCTCCCGGCTCCGCGATCAGCGACCGCACGGTGCCCGACCGGTGGGCCAGGATGGGCTGCTCCATCTTCATGGCCTCCAGCACGACGATCAGGTCGCCCTCGGTCACCTGCGCGCCGTCCCCGACCGCGACCTTGACGATGGTGCCCTGCATGGGCGACGCCAGGGTGTTGCCCCCCGAGCCGCCGGACGCCTTGGCTCCCGCGGCACGCCGTGCGGGGCGGCGGGCGGCGTTCGCCGAGCGCGCGCGGCCCGCCGCGACACCGAGGCCCGCGGGCAGCACGACCTCGAGCCGCCGCCCGCCCACCTCGACGACCACGCGCTCGGCGGTGCCCTCCTCGGCGTCCTCCTGCGCGGGCGCGGGCGTGGCCGGCGCCAGGGTCTTGAGGGTGTCGGCGAACTCGGTCTCGATCCAGCGGGTGTGCACCCGGAACGGCGACCCGTCGGCGGGGACGAACGCGTCGGCCTCCAGGACGGCCTTGTGGAACGGGACCACCGTGGGGATGCCCTCGACCACGAGCTCGCGCAGCGCACGCCGGGCCCGCTCGACCGCCTGGGCCCGCGTGGCGCCCGTGACGATCAGCTTGGCGATCATCGAGTCGAACGCGCCGGAGACCGAGTCGCCCGCGACGACGCCCGTGTCGACGCGCACACCCGGGCCCGACGGCCAGACGATCGTGTTGAGGCGGCCCGGGGCGGGCAGGAAGCCCATCGCCGGGTCCTCGCCGTTGATGCGGAACTCGATGGCGTGCCCGCGCACGGCGGGGGAGTGGTAGCCGAGCGGCTCGCCGGCCGCGATGCGCAGCTGCTCGCGCACCAGGTCGATGCCCGTGACCTCCTCGGTCACCGGGTGCTCCACCTGGAGCCGCGTGTTCACCTCGAGGAACGAGATGGTGCCGTCGACGCCGACGAGGAACTCGCACGTGCCGGCGCCCACGTAGCCCGCCTCGCGCAGGATCGCCTCGGACGCCGCGTACAGCGACTTCTCCTGCTCGGGCGTGAGGAACGGCGCGGGTGCCTCCTCGACCAGCTTCTGGTGGCGGCGCTGCAGGGAGCAGTCGCGGGTCGACACCACGACGACGTTGCCGTGGGTGTCCGCGAGGCACTGGGTCTCCACGTGGCGCGGCTTGTCCAGGTAGCGCTCCACGAAGCACTCGCCCCGGCCGAAGGCCGCGACCGCCTCACGGACCGCCGAGTCGAACATCTCGTCGATCTCCTCGAACGTGCGCGCGACCTTGAGGCCGCGGCCGCCGCCGCCGAACGCCGCCTTGATGGCGATCGGCAGCCCGTACTGCTCGGCGAAGGCCCGGACCTCGCTGCTGTCCTTGACCGGGTCGGGCGTGCCGGGGACCAGCGGGGCGCCGGCGCGCTGTGCGATGTGCCGCGCGCTCACCTTGTCACCCAACGACTCGATGGCCGACGGCGGCGGGCCGATCCACACCAGGCCGGCGTCGAGGACCGCCTGGGCGAACTCGGCGTTCTCCGACAGGAACCCGTAGCCCGGGTGCACGGCGTCCGCGCCGGAACGGCGGGCGACGTCGAGCAGCTTGGCCGGGTCCAGGTAGGTGTCGGCTGCGCGGGCGCCGCCCAGCGCGAAGGCCTCGTCGGCGAGGCGGACGTGCAGGGCCTCGCGATCCTGGTCGGCATAGACGGCGACGGAAAGCAGCCCCGCGTCGGCACATCCACGGGCCACGCGCACGGCGATCTCACCACGGTTGGCGATGAGCACCTTCGAGATGGTTCGGGGCAGGCTGGTACTGGGCACGGCTCACGGTAACCCGGGTGTCCGGGAGCGAAGTACCGCCCCCGGGCACCCGACAGAAAGTCTGGGGAGCAGACCAACCCCGGCCCGGGCCGTTTGGAGGGTTCGCACATGGCGTCCGGCCTCGGACGTCCGACGGGACCGGTCTGGTTGTGCACATCCATCAGAGCTGCCGGGGGCCGCCGTGGGAGATCGAGCGCCGACCTGGTCGCGGAACAGGGGTTCGGTGCGCGACCAGGCCGGCGTTCGTCGCGGCGGTCGAGAGGCTGGAAGGTGACCACAGGGTGCCCGGGAAAGAGCTTGTGCACAGGCGGGTGGTCGACGGGCCTCACGGCGGGGCTGATTCGGGTGGGATCTTCTCCATGAGACCACCGAGATCTGTTCCGTACCGTCTGCGGTCCGACGCCGCGACGCAGGAGGGCCTGGTGAGCAAGGCGCAGTGCGACGCCGCAGGCCTGGACAAGCATGCGGTGGGGCGACTGGTGCGGAAGGGGGTGTGGGCGCGCGTCGCCCGGTGCGTGTACGACACCGACCCGGTTGCCGCGGCGAGACGCCGGCGCGACGACTACCACGATCATCGTCGGCGACGTGCGGCTTGGACAGGGCTGCTCGCCGTTCCTGACGGCATCGCCACCGGGGCCTGCGCCCTGGCCCTTCATGGAGCGGTCGGCCTGCCCGCGCACCTCGTCCCGGAGGTTGCGCGGCCAGGCGGTGCCGATGCTGTAGTGGGCGGAGGTGTCGCCGTCCGCCGCTACCGGGGCTTTCCCGTGGAACGCTACCGCGGGCGTCAGATCGCTGCCTTCGTCCATGCGCTGGCGCAAGCACTCCCCGACCTGTCCCGCCGTGAAGGGGTGGCAGTGCTCAGCGGGGCGCTGAACGCGGGCCACATCGACGACGGAGGGCTTCGGGGCGTGCACGAGCTGCTGCGTGGTCGACGTGGCGTCGTCCGGGTGCGCGGCTGGTTCCCCCTGGTGGACGGGCGTGACGAATCCCCCGCGGAGACGTTCACCCGGCTGTCCTGCCTGGACCACGGCGTCCCTCCCGACGGGCAGCAGGTCATGTTCACGTCGGGCGGAGTCTTTCTCGGGCGGGTCGACTTCGCGTGGAAGCTCCCGGACGGCCGCTACCTCGTGGTCGAGATCGACGGCCGCGCCTTCCACTCCGGTTCCACGATGCTCGCCGACGACGCGCTCCGGCAGAACCGCCTGGTGGGCACGGACCGGCTCGTCGTGCTCAGGTTCCCTGCCGCCCGGACCATGGCGGGAGACGAGGTGGGCCGGGAGGTCGCCGCACACCTGGCCACCCTGAGCTGGACCCCCAACCGGCCCATCCCCCCTCGAGTGAATCTGAGGGGTTAATAAGCCCTCCGGTCGAGCGCAGCCCTGGTCGCGGAACAGGCGCCGATAACGCGACCAGGGCTGCGCTCGCCTGGTGGGGGTGGGGTGGGTGGGGGGGGTGGGGGGTGGGGTGGGGGTTAGGTTGTGCGGAGGGCTCGCCAGGGGATGCCCAGCTCGGCCAGGAGGTCGCGCAGCAGGGGCAGGCTGATGCCGACCACTCCGTGGTGATCGCCCTCGATGCGCTCGACGTACGCGCCCCCCAGGCCGTCGATCGTGAACGCACCCGCGACGTGCAGCGGTTCGCCGGTGGCGACGTAGGCGTCGATCTCCTCGTCGTCGATGTCGGCGAACCAGACGGTGGTCGAGCTCGTCGATCCGAGCGTGTCGCCCGTACCCCCGGCAGAGACGTCGCGCAGGTCCACCACCCAGTGGCCCGTGTGGAGCACACCCTTGCCGCCGCGCATGGAGCGCCAGCGATCGCGGGCGGCGTCGGCGTCGGCAGGCTTGCCCACCACGGTGCCGTCGATCTCGAGCATGGAATCGCACCCGACGACCACACCACCGGGTTCGTTCGCGTCTGCTTCGATCCGGGCGGCCACTTCCTCGGCCTTTGCCTGCGCCAGGACGAGCACCGCATCGGCGGGGTCGAGCTCCCCGAACCGTTCTGCGGCATCCGCGAGGGCCTTGTCCTCGTCCACGCCGGAGACCACCACGTGCGGGACGACCCCGGCCGACTTCAGCGTCGCGAGCCGGGCGGGAGACTGTGAGGCGAGGACCAGGCGTGGCACGCGCGCCACAGTAGCGAGGATGCCGGTCCGTGAAACAGAAAAACACCGGAGCTCACGACGTGACCCACGTCACTCCGGGCCGGCGGTGCGCCCCGCCGGTGCGCCGCGCCCCGCCGGTGCGCCGCGCCCCGCCGGTGCGCCGCGCCCCGCCGGTGCGCCGCGCCCCGCCGGCGCGCGGCGCACCGCCGGCGTCAGGCCAGCGCCTCGCGGAGGGTGTCCAGGCCCACGGAGCCCAGGTTCAGCGCCCGCGCGTGGAAGGTCTTCGCGTCGAAGTCCCCACCCGCGGCCGCTTTCGCGGCGTCGCGCGTCTGCTCCCAGAGCCTTTGGCCCACCTTGTACGACGGCGCCTGGCCTGGCCAGCCGAGGTACCTGTTGAACTCGAACCGGACGAACTGCTCCGGCATGTTCACGTTGGCCAGCAGGAACGGCCAGCCCTTCTCCGCCGTCCAGGTGCCGCCGCCCCACTGCTCCGGGGCGGGCAGGCCCAGGTGCACGCCGATGTCGAACACCACGCGCGCCGCGCGCAGACGCTGGGCGTCGAGCATGCCGAGCCGGTCGCCCGGGTCCTCCATGTAGCCGAGCTCGGCCATGAGCCGCTCCGCGTACAGGGCCCAGCCCTCGCCGTGGCCGGACACCCAGCAGGCCAGCCGGCGCCAGCTGTTGAGGGTGTCGCGGGCGAAGACGGCCTGGCCGCACTGCAGGTGGTGGCCCGGGACGCCCTCGTGGTAGACGGTCGTCTTCTCGCGCCAGGTGTTGAACTCCGTGACGCCCTCGGGCACCGCCCACCACATGCGGCCCGGCCGGGACCAGTCGTCGCTCGGCGGGGTGTAGTAGATGCCGCCCGACTGCGTGGGCGCGATCATGCACTCCAGGTCGAGCACCGGCTCGGGCACGTCGAAGTGCGTGCCGTTCAGTGCGGTGATCGCGGCGTCGGACGTCTCCTGCATCCACTCCTTGAGCGCCGCGGTGCCCAAAAGCTTGCGCGCGGGGTCCGCGTCGAGCGCCGCGACCGCCTGCTCGACGGTGGCGCCCGGCCCGGCGATCTGGGCGGCGACCTTCTCCTGTTCGGCGACGATGCGCGCGAGCTCCTCGAGGCCCCACTGGTACGTCTCGTCGAGGTCCACCTCGGCGCCCAGGAAGTACCGGGACCAGAGCGTGTACCGCTCGCGGCCCACGGCGTCCGCCTCGGGTGCCTGCGGGGCGAGGTCGCGCTCCAGGAACTCGGCGAGCGTGCCGTACGCCTCGCGGGCGGCGGTCGCGCCGTGCTCCAGCTCCTTGCGGACCAGGCTGCACGCGGCGGACTCGTCCAGCACGGCGTCGACCGCCGTGCCGCGTGTGAACGACGTGAAGAAGGAGTCCGGACCGGCCAGCTCGCGGGCCTGGTCGAGGCACTCGCGCACCTGGCGCACCGCGGCGACGTCGCCTCGCGAGGCCGCCTCCGTCAGCGACTCGATGTACCCGTCCACCGCGCCGGGCAGGCCGTTCAGCCGCGACGCGATGTTCTCCCAGGCCTCCACCGAGTCGGTTGCCATGATGTCGAAGACGTCCCGGAGCTGCTGCACCGGCGACTCGATGTTGTTGAGGTTCCGCAGGGTCTCCCCGGCGTCGTGCAGCTCGAGGTCGAGACCGACACGCTCGCGCATCGCGGACAGCGTCACGCGGTCGACGTCGTCCGCGGGCTCGAGGCCGTCGAGCCGAGCCAGGACGTCCCGACCGGCCTGGGCCACCGCGTCATGGCCGGCGGGAGACAGGTCGCCGATCTCGTGGTCGTGCCCCGGCAGGCCCATCGCGGTCGCCGCCAGGGGGACGAGCTCGGTGAGGCGCGTGACGTAGTCGTCGGCGACCGCGTCGATCAGGGTGGGGGTGCGTTCAGGGCTGGTCATGACTGTCGAGCCTACGTGTCCGGGCACCAGCGTCCGAGAGTTTAACCCCCTGGGAGGCGCTCAAGCGGGCGTCGGCACCACCTCGGACGGTACGATCGTCCTCGGCTTGAGCGCCGAGCTCGCCGCCCCCGAGAAAGGTTGATGCATGAACGTTCGACGCCGGAGCCTGCGCCACCGCGCGCTTCGCAAGATCGCCCGCACGGCTGATCGTTGGGCCGGTGGCACAGCGACGCAGGCCAAGCGCCCCGCCGCGCCGTCTGCCTCCACGCGCACAGCCCCTGCGTCGGCGGCCAAGCCGACCGCCAACGAGAAGGCGGCGACGCGCCTGCGTGCGTCCTACCGGCAGATCGTGGAGGTCGTCCTCGGGCTCGAGCCCGGTGGCCTGCCCGAGGAGGAGGCCCGCGCCAAGCGCGAGTACGTCCACGCCGCCAAGCACATGGCCGCGGACGCCGAGCTCGCCAGGATCCTGCGGTCCGGTGTCCCGCTGACGGACGCCGTGGTGCAGATGATCCGCGGCCGGTTCACGCGCAAGCTGAACTCCGAGGTGCTGGTGAGCGCCCGTGCGCTGTGCCACTCCCTCTACGACCAGCCCGACACCCGCACGGCTGGTGCCATGGGCGGCGCGCTCGTCGCCCGGCACGCCGGGACCTATGACCTCGCCTGGGACCTGTTCGCCCAGGTGCCGAGCGACGTCGTCGCCCGCAACGCTCCGGTGGAGTACCTCCGCACGGCGGCCCAGGTGGGTCAGCTCGGTGTGGTCGACACCTGCGTCAAGTGGATCGACCAGGGCCTGGTGCACGGGTCGAAGGACCTGTACGCCATGGCCTCGATCTTCTTCGCGGTCAAGGAGTACGCGGCGGTCTCCCGTGCGCTCGACGCGGCCCGCGAGGCGGGTGACGCCGACGAGTCGCTCACGCGCCGCATCGACCTGCTCGCCGACTTCACGGCCCGCGCCATCGAGCCGCGGACGGCGACCGTCCCGCAGGGGCACGTGTCGTTCGGCGTCATCGACTACAAGCAGCCGGACGAGGCCACGACGTCGTCCAACGTGGGCGACTACGTGCAGACGATCGCGAGCCTGGGCCACCTGGTGCGCCACTCCGGCCTGCGCCTGCACGGCGACGACGAGCTGGTCGACGTGGTCTCCGAGCTCCAGGGCAGGGTGCGCCCCGAGCTGCAGATCGAGGGCCCCGGTGCCGACGTCCAGCTCATGACCCTGAACCGTGACTCGTCGAGCTTCGACGCCGTCCCGGAGAACACCTGGGCCATCGCGTTCGGCTGGTACATGCAGGACATCTTCGGGCTCGCCTACGACTTCCCGTTCAACCCGAACGTGAACCCGCTGTTCATCTCGTTCCACGTGAACCGGCCGAACATGCTCACGCCCGAGGCGATCGAGTACCTGAAGGCGCACGGCCCCATCGGGTGCCGTGACTGGAACACGGTCTACCTGCTGCTCGCCCGTGGCGTGCCGGCCTTCTTCTCGGGCTGCCTCACCACGACGATCAGCACCGTCTTCCCCGACGCCACGGCCCCCGTCCCGGCGGGCGGCCCGACCGTCTACGTGGACACGCCTGCGCCGTCCGAGGACGCCATCCGCGTCACGCAGATGCACGAGGACGTCCGGTGGACGTCGATGGGCCCGAACGTCCGCGAGGCGCTCGGCCTGCTCGAGAGCTACCGGTCGGAGTACGGCCAGGTCGTCACGTCGCGCCTGCACTGCTACCTGCCGTCGTGGTCGATCGGTGCGAACGTCCAGTTCACGCCCAAGAACCGCGCCGACGTGCGCTTCGCCGGCCTGCTCGACGCCGACGAGAACGACCTGAACGAGATGCGTGAGCGCATCCGCCGGCTGCTCGCGCCCGCCATGGCGCTCGTGCTGCGCGGTGCGTCCCGCGAGGAGGTCTACGCCGAGTGGCGCAAGACCGTCGCCCCCGAGGTCGAGCTGGCGGAGCAGCGGTTCGCCGCGCCCACCACGGGCCTGACCGCGTCGTTCGACGTCGACGAGGCGTGCCGTACCGCGCGTGCCTCGCGCGTGCTGCGTCCGGCCACGGCGCCCCGCACCGGCGGCGAGACCGTGCACGTGGCGGTCGCGCTGGACGGCAACCTCAAGCAGGAGATGGAGGTCGTGATCGGCGGGCTGATCCAGCACTCCGACCGACCGCTGCACGTGGTGGCGCTCACGCGTGACCACACCACGGAGGACCACGACCGGCTCGCCGGCCTGTTCCCCGAGGTCAGCTTCGAGTGGATCGCCTGCGACGACATCGACTACGGGCCCGTGCTGGGCATGCTCAAGCACATCACCGTCTCCACGATGGACCGCCTGCTCCTGCCCGAGCTGCTGCCCGACCTGGACCGCGTGGTCTACCACGACATCGACGCGCTGACCGTCAAGGACATCGCGACGCTGCACGACACCGAGCTCGGCGGTTCGCCGCTCGCCGCCCGCCCGTCCGTGGGCCACGGTGTGCGCAGCGGTCTCGGCAACATCCTCAAGCAGGGCCGTCGCCTGTCGGAGGAGCCGCAGATCGCCAACGAGTTCTTCCGCACCATGTACCAGCGGCACCCGAACGACTTCGACGGCTTCAACGCCGGCATCCTGCTGATGGACCTCGCGCAGATGCGTTCGGAGCACTTCACCGCCGAGTATGTGGCGTACGTCGAGACCTACGGTCTCAACGACCAGGAGATCCTGAACTGCTACGCCGGCTCCCGGTACCGGAAGCTCGACCCGGTCTGGAACAACTGGCCGACCCAGGAGACCGTGACCGACCCGAGCATCGTGCACTGGGCGGGCTGGCTCAAGCCGTGGAACCAGGACCTGTACGTCAAGTACCGCGGCCTGTGGGACAAGGGCACCGAGTTCGTCGAGTCGCGCCGCGTCAGCGCGTGACCGGAACGGTTCCCATGGACGAGGTCCTGCACCAGGAGGTGCAGGACCTCGTCCGTCTGCTGCGAGCGCGGCGGAAGGTCGCCGTCCCCGATGTCATCGCAAGCCTCCTGCGGGTCGCCGACGCCGGGGAGCCGGACCTCGTGGCCGAGCTGGCCGCGGCGGCCTCGGCCCGGCACCCTGGCCGCGTGCGCTTGCTCCTGGCCTGCGCGACCGCCCTGGAGAAGACCGGACAGCACGCCGCGGCGGTGGTGCACCTGCGCGAGGCGCTGAACCACGACGCGGACAACGGCCGACGCACGGCCCTCCGCCTCGCACGGGCGCTGGTGGCGTCCGGTGCGACCGTCGCCGAGGTGGACGACGCCTACGCCCGGGTGGTCCGTGAGGGCCCAGACGGCGCTCTCGCCCTGAACGAGTGGCGCGAGGCGGAGCGCAGCGCCGACGACGTGCCGTTCCTGGACCGGCTGTCGGACCTCCAGGGCAGCACCGACTCGCCGCTCCCCGTGGTCCTGCACGAGCTGCTGCGGGGGCCGACGGCGGACGTCGCGCGCCAGGAGCATGCCGAGGTGATCGCCGTGTTCCTCGCCGGCGACGACGCCCGGGCCTGCGCGGGGGTCTGGGCGGCCTACGCCGCGCTCGAGCCGCTCCCCGAGGCGGACGCCGACCGGGTGGCCGAGCTCTCGACGCCCGTCAAGCGGCTGTTCTTCCTCGCCGCGCCGCCGCGGACGATGACGCTCGACGAGGCGGCGGCCGGTGCCGGGCTCGACCCGGGCGCTGTCGCGTGGTGGCGTGACGAGTTCCTGAGCCCGGACCTGCCACAGCCCGACGACCGGGAGTTCGTCACGGAGGCACAGCGGGGGATTGCCGCCGCGGACGACCCGCACCTCGCTCACCAGAGCCGCGCGGTCCGGGACCGGCGCCTGGTGCTGCGCGACCTCGTGACCGGCAGCGAGTGCGCCCCCTTCGACGCCTTCGTGTCCTTCGGCAAGGCGGTCTACTCGTACGGCGAGGACGAGCACGCGATGCTGCTGAGCCTCGGCGCGGGCTTCAAGGCGTCCTTCGTCTACCTCCCGGCCCGCGACCTCCTGATCGACCTGGGCGCGGTGTTCGGTCGGCCGATCCTGTCGCCGCACAAGAGGGTCGGGCTCTTCTCGGACCTCCTCACCCGCGTGGTGGCGCAGCGGGACCGTTACGCCGCTGCCGTGGCGAGCCGGCCCGAGCCCGGCGCGGAACGTACCGTCGTGCTGCAGATGACCGTGGCGGAGAACTTCGCGCACCACGTCTGGAACTTCCACCCGGGTGTGGAGCGGCTGATCGAGCACGGCCTAGCCGGCAACGTCGACGAGGTACGGACGGCGGGGACCCAGTTCTTCGGCCCGTTCCAGGAGCTCTTCCCGGAGTTGTCGGACGCGCGGATCGTCGACGAGCCCCGCCGTGGGATCCGGGACCCGTACCCGTTCTCGCACGAGCACCTCGTGATCTCGCTGGGCGGCTACTTCATCCGCAGGTCGCTCGTGGGGCGCATCCGGGAGCGGGCCGCGCAGGCGGAGCCCACGCCGGGGTTCGCGCAGCCGCCGTCCGCCGGCGCGCCCGCCGTGGGTCCGGTCGTCTGGATCGGGCTACGGGCACGGAGCCGCGCGTGGGCGAATCAGGGGCACGAGGTGGCCCGGTTCGCCGACGCCCTGCACCTGCGCTATCCGCACGCGCTGGTCGTGCTCGACGGATACTCCTACCCGATGGGGAACGACCTGATCTCGGAGCGGTGGCAGGGCACCATCGACGAGCTGCACGCCGTGGCGCGGGCGATCAAGGCGAACGCACGCCGTGGCGACCAGGTGATCGACCTGGTGGGCAGCTCCTTGCGCGAGGCCGTGCTCTGGGCGCAGGCCACGGACGTCTACGTCGCGCCCAACGGGACCAGCCAGCACAAGGTGGGCTGGTTCAGCGACGCGCCCGGGGTCGTGTACGCGCCGAGGTCCCTGGGTGCCGTCCCCCGCGAGCTGAGGCCGGGCGCACGCGAGTCCGAGGGCCGGCCGGTCCCCGTGACCTACTTCGGTGAGCCCGTGGGTGAGGGTGAACGCCGTGGCCGCGACGACGTCCGCCCCCACCTGGAGAACCTCCGGATCGACCGGGGTCAGCTGCTCGCGAAGGTCTGCGACCTGCTGGACGCACGTGCCGCGGCCTCACCGAGCAGGTCCCGCCAGGAGTCTCTGTACCGGCGTGCCGAGAAGCTGGTGGTCACCCGCTTGGCGCCGCGGCTCAACCGCCGGGCCAACGTGTCGTCCTCGAGTACCTGAACCAGCCGGGCGGCGAGAGCGTCCACGTCGTCACGTGGCACGAGGAACCCGTTCTCGCCGTCCTGGATCACCTCGGCGGGGCCGTAGTTGCAGTCGTACGCCACGAAGGGTGTGCCCACGGACATGGCCTCGGTGAGGGTGAGCGGCAGGCCCTCGTAGATCGAGGACATGGCCGCCACCCGGGACCCGGCGAACGCTCGCAGCGCCTGTGTCGTGCCACCGTGGAACCGCACGTGGTCCTCGAGGCCCAGCTGCTGCGTCAGCTCCTTGAGCGTGCCCTCCTCCTTGCCGTGCCCGTAGAGGTCGAGGTGCGCCCGCGGGACGCGCTCGTGCACCAGCGCGAACGCGCGCAGCAGGTGGTCGAGCTGCTTCTGCGGGGCCAGCCGGCCCACGAACACGACGGAGTCGGGGTCGCGGCGCACGCCGCGGACCCGCGCCTTGGGTGCGGCGTGCCGCAGCACGCGCAGCGGCAGGCCGGGGTAACGGGCCAGCAGGTCGGTGCGCTGCCGTTCGGTGAGGCACACCATGACATCCACGTTCGTGGTGTCCGAGAAGAAGCCCTTCCAACCCTCGTGCGTGGGTGCCGTGACGTCGTAGGGCGCGGAGAGGTGCGAGTTGTGCAGCACGGAGACGCCGCTCAGCCGTGGGTGACGCATGAGGCGCAGCGTGCGCTGCCACACGTTCTCGCCGTCGGCGAAGACGACGAGGCGCTCCGCGGAGGCGAACCGGGTGTCGAGCCAGCGGGCGATGGCGCCGGCGTAGTCGCCGACGGGTTCGTCCCGCAGCACCAGGCGGGCGTCGCCCGAGCCCACGTGCCCGGCGACCTCGGCCTCGAGCCAGACGGCCCGGCCGTCGACCACGAGCTCGCGACGACGGCCGCCGTCCACGCCGAGGTGGTCGATCGCGACGGGCGCGCCGTGGGCGAACCACCAGATCGCCTCCCGCGTGCCGTCGTCGCGCAGCACGATGAGCTGGCGGGTCTCCTCGGTGTCCTGGCCGATCAGCTCGATGGTGCGCAGCGTGCCGTCCACGAGGGTACGCACCTGGACGGCGTCGTCGACGGTGCGGCGGCGACGCTTCACACCCGGTCCGTCGGCGATCCGCGGCACCACGAGGGGCTCTGCCTCCAGCGCACGTGCGTGGTCGACGGCGTCCGGCCCGTCGCGCCAGAGCACGAGCAGCTCGACGTCGGGGTGGAGCAGGCCGTGCCCGCGGGCCCAGGCGCCGTCGTCGTCCAGCAGGCCGGTGACCACGAGGGACGTGCGGTAGCCGAGGCCGGCGTAGAGGTTGGCGCGGGCCAGGACGGCGCGTGTGCCGCCCGCGATGTGGGAGCCCAGCGAGCGGACGAACAGGACCACGTCGGTGTCCCCGGGGCGGGGGGTCTTCGTCACGAGCGCAGGCTCCAACGCCACGCGTCGGCGTTGTGCCGGCCGGAGCGCCCGCCGAAGTTCTTGGCGGTGGCGGCGCCGTTCCCGCGCAGCACACGGGCGTGGTTGGTCCACTCGTCGAGCGGTGCGGCGTCCTCGGGCTCGGATCCCGCCGCAGCGACGGCGGCGAGGCCCGCGACCAGGGCGGCCACCTCGACGTCGTCCGGCTCGCCGCGTACCACGCGTACCTGGGGGCTCACTCGTCGTCCTCCTCGTAGAAGCCGAAGCCGGGTGCCTCGCCGCGTGAGGCCGCCCACTCGGCGATGTCGTAACCGCCCTCGGTGAGCTGCGTCGCCACCGACTCCCCGGCGGCGTCGAGCAGGTCGATCACACCGTCCAGGGAGGCGTCGCCGCCGCGTGCGGCGACGACGAAGCCCAGGTAGAACGACTCACCGCCCTCGGGCAGGTCGGTCTCGACGATCTCGTCGACCTCGGCCTCGTCCTCCGGTTCCCAGACCGACGACGTCAGGTCCGGGTGCATGCCGAGCGAGCCGTGCATCGTGTCGAACAGGGCGGCGTTCAGGTGGCCCACCTTCGACTCGAGAGCCAGCACGCGCGGGTCCTCGTCCGCCTCGGCGGCGCCGAACTCGGCGCGGACGCCTACGGCCGTCTCCACGTACTCGTGCAGCGCCGCCGCCAGGGCGTCGACGGCGCGGTGCATCGGTTCGGCGGAGACGCGGCCCATCGGCGCGGGGCCGTGGGTGGCGTCCTCGTGACTCATGAAGTTCCTCCGGTCAGAGCGGGATGTTGCCGTGCTTCTTCGGAGGAAGCGTAGATCGCTTGGTGCGCAGGGCGCGAAGTGCACGCACCACCTGCACCCGGGTCTCGGACGGACGGATGACCGCGTCGACGTACCCGCGCTCGGCGGCGTCCCACGGATTGACGATGGCGTCCTCGTACTCGGCGGTCAGCCGGGCCCGCTCGGCCTCGACGTCGCCGCCCGCCTCCTGGACCGACTTCAGCGCGCCGCGCTGCAGGATGTTCACCGCGCCGCTCGCGCCCATCACGGCGATCTGGGCGGTCGGCCACGCCAGGTTCACGTCGGCGCCGAGCTGCTTGGAGCCCATGACGATGTACGCGCCGCCGTATGCCTTGCGGGTGATGATCGTGACCAGCGGCACCGTGGCCTCGGCGTACGCGTAGATCAGCTTGGCGCCGCGCCGGATGATGCCCTGGTGCTCCTGGCCCACGCCGGGCAGGAAGCCCGGCACGTCCACGAACGTCAGCACGGGGATGTTGAAGGCGTCGCACGTGCGCACGAACCGCGCGGCCTTCTCGGCGGCGTCGATGTCGAGCGTGCCCGCCATCGACTGCGGCTGGTTGGCGACGATGCCGACCGACTGGCCCTCCACGTGGCCGAACCCGACCAGCACGTTGGTCGCGAACATCGGCTGCACCTCGAGGAACGACTCGGGGTCCAGGACGGCCTCGATGGCCTCGCGCATGTCGTACGGCTGGTTGTCGCTGTCGGGGATCAGCGCGTCGAGCGCCTCGTCCTCCGCCGTGACCTCCAGCACGGTCTCGTCCTCGGGCGGGAAGGACGGTGCGTCCGAGAGGTTGTTCTGCGGGAGGTAGCTCACCAGGTGGCGCACGTAGTCGAGCGCGTCGTCCTCGTCGCTGCCCATGTAGTGCGCCACGCCCGACCTCGAGTTGTGCGTCCGGGCGCCGCCCAGCGTCTCGAAGTCGACGTCCTCACCCGTCACGGTGCGGATCACGTCCGGACCGGTGATGAACATGTTGGACGTCTGGTCGGCCATCACGATGAAGTCGGTCAGCGCAGGGGAGTACACCGCACCGCCCGCGCTCGGGCCCAGGATCAAAGAGATCTGCGGGATCACGCCCGACGCCGCGACGTTGCGCCGGAACATCTCCGCGAACTGCGTCAGCGCCGCGACACCCTCCTGGATGCGCGCGCCGCCGCCGTCGCTGATGCCGATCAGCGGCACACCCGTACGCAGCGCGAGGTCCTGCACCTTGGTGATCTTCTGCCCGTGCACCTCGCCCAGGCTCCCGCCGAACACGGTGAAGTCCTGCGAGTAGACGCAGACCTGACGGCCGTCGATGGTCCCGTAGCCGGTGACCACACCGTCGCCGGCGATCCGCTTCTTGTCCAGGCCGAAGTTGCGGCTGCGGTGCTTGGCCAGGGCGTCCAGCTCGGTGAAGCTGCCCTCGTCCAGCAGCGCGTCGATGCGCTCGCGGGCGGTCTTCTTACCGCGCTTGTGCTGCTTCTCCTGGGCCGTCTCCTCCGGGATGTCGATGGCGGCGGCCCGGCGGGCGTCGAGGTCGTCGAGCTTGGCACGCGTGCCGGCGAGGGTGGTGATGGCGTCGTTCACAGGACGAGCGTAGTTGTCGGATGCCTCCGGCTCGATGCGTGAGCGTCCAGCGGGTCGACCCGTCGCCTTGTGGGTTTCCTCCAAGGCCGACCGTGCGGACAGGGGAGAGGATGGGGGAGTGCACCAGTCCCTGTACCTCGACAGGCTCACCGTGCCCGGTTTCGCCCGGGTCGAGGTGGTCGAGACGTCGCCCTCCACCAACGCCGAGCTGGTCGCGGCCGTCCGCGCCGACCCCGCCGCCTGGCCCGCGCCGTCCGCCCTGGTCGCCGAGCACCAGACCGCCGGCCGAGGACGGGCCGGCCGCACCTGGGAGACGCCCGCACGCGCGGGCCTGACCGTCTCCGTGGTGCTGCGCCCCCAGGTCCCGGCCGGGACGCTGGGCTGGCTCCCCCTGCTGGCCGGCCTCGCGGTCGTGCGCACCGTGTCGGACGGCGCCATCACCGCGTCCGTGAAGTGGCCCAACGACGTGCTGCTGCCTGCCCACGACACCGTCGCCGGCCTGGGCCTCTACCGCAAGGTCGCCGGGATCCTCGCCGAGATCGTGCCGAACGCGGCCGAGCCGCCCGCCGTGGTGCTGGGCATCGGCCTCAACGTGTCCCAGTCCGCCGACGAGCTGCCTGTGCCGACGGCGACGTCGCTGGCGCTCGCGGGCCACCCCCGGCCCGACCGGACCGACGTGCTGGTACGGATGCTCGGCGAGGTGCACGCCGTGGTGCGGCGCTGGGAGCAGGCCGACGGCGACGCCGCGGCGGCCGGGCTGCTCGACGAGTACGCGGCGGTGTCCGCGACGCTGGGCACACGGGTGCGCGTGGAGCTCGCCGGTGACGCCGGCGTGCTGGAGGGCGAGGCCGTGGCCCTGGACGGGTCGGGCGCGCTCGTGGTGCGCCAGGACTCGGGTGAGGAGCGTGTCGTGAACGCCGGCGACGTCTGGCATCTCCGCCGCGGGTGAACTGGGCGCCCTGCCGGGGTGAACTCGGCGGAACTCCCTGCCGCAACGCGCGTGACCTGCGGTAACGTCCGCCGCAGGCGACGGCAGGCAAGAACCGCGTGCGACGGTCGGGAGAAGTGATGGAGGCAGGTCGAGCCACGGTCGGGGTGGCCAAGGCAATCGTGTGTGCGGCGGCGATCGTCGCGGTCTATCTGATCAGCACGGTCCGGCTGGACCGGGGCTACGTGCAGACCGAGGCGACACCGACGGCGGGGCTGGTCGCGGCAGGCGTCGCGTGGCTCCTGGTCGTGTGGGTGCTGCTCCACCGGGACGACGGCGTCCCCGGTGTGCGGCTCGGTCGCTGGACCGTCCTGACGGTGGTCGGGATGCTGATCGTGCTCACCGGGATCCCGCTGGTGCTCACGCTCTGGGCCTGACCGGCAGGGTCCATGCGGGTGCATGAGGTGGGCCAGCCTACAGTGGTGGCGTGCTCCACAACTCCGAGACCTCTCCCACCCCCCACGACGCGCCCGGTGCCGACACCGCGGCACGGCTGGACGAGGCGCTGCTTGGTGGTGAGCGCCGGTACACCCTCTCGCAGGTGCTCGAGCTGACCGGGCTCGACAAGCAGTTCGTGACGCGGTACTGGCGCTGGATCGGCCTGCCGGTCACGCATCCCACCGAGACCTGGTTCACCGACGCCGACGTGGCCGCGCTCAAGGACGCGGCCGCGCTGTTCGAGGTCGAGCAGATGGACGAGCGGGCCCAGATGACCTTTGTGCGCTCCGTGGGCCACACCGCCGACCGGCTGGCGCTGTGGCAGGTCGAGGCCCTGGTGGAGCACCTGGCGCGCCGGTACGGCCTCGACGAGACCTCGGCCCGCCTGCTCGCGCTGGACCGGCTGCCCGAGATGACGGAGACCCTGCTGGGGCAGCTCGAGCACGCCTGGCGGCGGCAGCTCGCGGCGCTCACGGGGCGCACGGCCATCGAGTTCGCCGGCGCGCGCAGCGACGACCGCAGCGACACGCACCAGCTCCCGCTGGTCCGCGCGGTCGGGTTCGCGGACATCGTGTCGTTCACCAAGCGCACCGCGGGTCTCGGCTCGGAGGAGCTGGCGGAGTTCGTGCAGCGGTTCGAGGCGGGTGCCCGCGACATCATCGTCAACGCGGGCGGCCGCGTGGTGAAGACCATCGGCGACGCGGTCCTGTTCGTGACCGACGACCTCGCCACCGGCGCCGAGGTGGCCCTCGGCCTGGCCGAGACCTCGGGGGAGGCACTCGGCACCGCGGCCCCCGGCGACCCCGAGATCCCGGTCCGCGTGGGGCTCGTGTGGGGGCGCGTGCTGTCCCGGTTCGGCGACATCTTCGGTCCCACGGTGAACCTCGCGTCGCGCCTCACCGAGCAGGCCGACCCCTCGACAGTGCTGGTCGACAAGGACACGGCGGCGAAGCTGGCCTCAGGACCGGGTTACGCGCTCACCGCTCAGGCCGAGCGTGACGTGCCCGGCATCGGTCCGCTGGCTCCCGTCCGTCTCCAGCGCGCCTACCGCGGCTGACGGCGGACGTCAGGTCGCCCGGCCACCCTTCATCCGCTGCAGCGTCCGCATCGCACCCGGGAGCAGCCTGAGCTGCTCGCGGCGCTCCGCGGCGAACGTCCGCCGGTCGCCCGACGACCAGCGACTGTCGAACAGCCGCTTCGCCGCGGCCACGGCCTCGGGGCGCCGCTCGGCGATCTGGGCGGCCAGGCCGAACGCGTCGTCCAGCGGGGTCTCGGTGACGGTCCCGGCCAGGCCGAGCCGGCCGGCGTCGGCCCCCGTGAACTCCTCCGCGGTGAACGTGAGGCGCTTGGCCGTCTCGATGCCGACGAGCTGCGTCAGGGCACGGACCCCGGACATGTCGGGGACCAGGCCGCGCTCGACCTCCTTGACGGACCAACGGGCGTCGGGGGTGGTCAGGCGCAGGTCGGCGGCCAGGGCGATCTGCACGCCCGCGCCGTAGACGTGCCCGTGCACCGCGGCGATCACCGGGACGGGCAGCCGACGCCACGCCCAGCAGGCCTCCTGGAACCGGTTGGTGCCGCGTGGCGTCGGGACGAACGCGCGGGCCACCGCCATCGGGTCGCGGGCCGCCGAGCCGAGGTCGAGCCCCGCGCAGAACGAACGGCCGGCGCCCGAGATCACCACCGCACGCAGCCCGGGCGCCCGCCCCAGCCGGCGTGCTGTGGACCGGAGCTCCCCGAGCATGCCGAGTGACAGCGCGTTGAGCTTGTCGGGCCGGTCCAGGCGGACGTCGGCGATCCCGTCCGAGAGCGTGCAGGTGATGTGGCTCCCGGACGGGACAGCCGACGGCGTGGCGTTCATGGGGCGCAGCCTACGCAGGGCGGGGCGTCACGAACGCGCTGGTGCGGGTGTCAGCGGCCCTCCTCGTAGGGGACCTCGGTGTCGACGCCCCGGTAGGGCGGCACCTTCACGGTGCGCGCGCCACGCTTTCCACCGAGGACGACGGTGCGGTAGCTGACGTTGTTGGCCTGCGTCCGCTCGTGCAGCGCCCCGTTCGGGTTCACCGTGACCTTGATGCGGTACCGCCCGTTGGGGACGCGCGTGAGGTCGAACGCCTGCGTCTGCGACTGGTTGTAGGTGTCGCCCCAGCCGGCGGGCAGCACCTCGCGCAGCCACAGGGCGGACCGGTCGCCGCACGTGCTGTCGAGGCCGGTGGCCTCGGGCCGCCAGACGGCACCCGCGACCGAGAGGTCGACGGGGTCGGTGGGCGCCAGGCACCAGGACTGCTTGCCGCTCGTCGTCACCAGGGTCCCGTCCGGCTTCTCGAGCTCGTAGCTCGCGAAGTCGAGGAAGTGCCAGTGCGCGTGCTCCGGGGCGTCGTGGTACTTCATCGTGCCGGTCCTGGTGCTGCCCACCTCCTTGCCGTCCCGGTAGAAGAACTGGTAGGCGTCCATGACCTCGCCGGAGCCCTTGCGGTAACCCTCGACGATCAGCGGGGCCGGCCCCGCGTTCCACTCGTGAGCGTTGAAGGTGAGCCGGTCGATGCCCTTCTCGTCCTTCTCGGTGCCGATCTGCCAGGCCGGGACCGAGATGAGGTCGGGCAGGGTGTCCTGGGCGGGTGCCTTGGTCGACGGCGTGGAGCCCGCCTGGCCGAGCGACGGGTGGTCGCCGTCGTGCTCCTGCTGGTTCTGGAGCGTGAAGAGGTTCACCCGGTGCTCGCCGCCGGTGCTGTCACCGTGGCTGCCGTGGGCGCCGCCCTGCGTGCGCAGGGCCTGCGCGCGTTCCGTCATGGCGTCGTCCTCGGCCAGGGTGCTGAACCCCTGGGAGGGCGTGCCCATGAGCTGCTGCGCGACCTCGCCGCAGTCCCAGAGGTCGCACTCGTCGAGCACCTTGACCTTCTGGGTGACCGAGCGCTCCGACTGGGGGATGCCGAGGAGCTTCGCGACCGGGCCGCTGATGCTCGTGGTCACGACCAGGTTCTTGCGGGTCGTCTTGAGCTCGAAGTACCCGTCGATCTTCGAGGCCCAGCCCTGCTCGACGCCGAACACGCTCGACCTGGTGAACCAGCTGCCGCCGCAGAACGAGGGGTAGACCGGCTCGGTGCGCCCGGTCGGCTCGACGCGCTGACGCTCCGGGCCGCTCGGGCACAGGGTGCGCTTGCTCCGGGCGAGCACGGCGCCCGAGGGGCTGGCCACCTGGACCGAGAGCCCGTCCTTGAAGCCGTTCAGCCCGTCGACGAGTGCTGCGGGCACCGTGGTGGTGGTGCGCTCCTTGCCCCGGATCACGGTCTTGGTGAGTGTGGCCGGGTCGGCGAGCTTGGTGCGCTTGGCCCGGAACTCGTACCCCTCGCCGTACGCGGCGAGCCACAGGGACGAGTCGATGTACACGTACCCGTCATAGGCGTAGGCCGAGACCGTGCCGGGCGCGGGGGCGATGCGGAGACCCTGCTTCGCCGACGGCTCGTGGGCGGAGGGCTTGGGCACGGTGGTGGTCGGGGCCGGTGCGGCGGATGCGACGTCGGCCGCACCGCCGTCTCCGAGCAGCCCGAGCGCCAGCACGGCGGCCACGCCCATGGTGAGCAGCCGTGACGACGGGCGGGACAAACGGCGAGCGGTCATGAATCCCCCAGCTAGGTGAGGACAGAGGAACCTGTCGCAGCTAGGGACGCCCGGGCAGGCCGTTTCGTTGTCCGTCTGGAGGAGTTCACCCGCTCGGAGTGTGTGACACGATGCGACCGTGCTGAAAGTCGTTCTCTTCGATCTCGACGACACGCTCGTGGACCAGGAGGGCGCCTCCCGCGCCGCGCTCCTCGACTGGCTGCCCGAGCTGGGTATGGACCTCGACGACGTGGACGAGCAGGTCACCGCGTGGATCGCCGTGGCGGAGGCGGCCTACGCCCGCTATCAGCGTCGGGAGATCACGTTCGCGGACCAGCGCCGGATCCGGGTGCGCGAGTTCCTGGGCGCCGACGCCACCGACGACGAGGCCGACGAGCTCTTCTCCGGTTACCTGACCCGCTACGAGCAGGCCTGGACCGCGTTCGACGACGCCGTGCCGGCCCTGCGCCGGGTGCGCGACGCCGGGCTGGTGGTCGCCGTGCTGACCAACGGTGACTCCGTCCACCAGCGGCGCAAGCTCGACCGCACGGGCCTGGCCGGGCACATCGACGTGATGGTCTCGTCCGGCGACCTGCCGGCGGGCAAGCCCGATCCTCGGGCCTACGCCGCCACCTGCGAGATCCTCGGCGTGGCGCCGGAGGACGTGCTGATGGTCGGCAACGACGTCGAGAAGGACTACCAGGGCCCGCTCGACGCCGGCCTGGGCGCGGTGCTGCTGGACCGGTACGACCGGTACCCGGAGGTCGCCGTGCGGATCCGGACCCTGGACGAGGTGTGCTGAATCGGACGCGCGGCTGCGGTAGTCCCTACCGCAGCATGACCGGCTCAGGGTCACGCGGCTCCGGGTCCGCGGCGATGAGCTCCGGCCCGTTGTTCCGCACAGAGCCCACCGCGTCGCTCACGGGCAGGGTGGCCAGCGGTGCGTTGTCGACGTCCAGCAGCTCGGACGCGTCGCTCACGGCGGGGTCCAGCCACATGTCCCAGGTGTCCGGCGGCAGCACGAGCGGCATGCGGTCGTGGATCGCGACCATGCCGTCCTGCGCGGGTCGCGTCACCACCGTGGTCGACACGAGCCAGCGGTCGGGGTCGGTCTCGCCGGCCGCCGGGTTGCGCCAGAACTCGTAGAGGCCTGCGAGGGCCGCCACTCCGGGGCCCGCGGGGTGGATCCAGTAGGGCTGCTTGGGTACCTTCGTGGAGCCGTCGGCCGGCGCGAGCCTGCGCCACTCGTAGTAGCCGTCCGCGAGCACCAGGCAGCGGCGCGCGGCGAACGGCTTGGCGAACGCCGGCTTGTCGACCAGGGTCTCCGAGCGCGCGTTGATCATGCGGGCGCCCACGCCGGGGTCCTTGGCCCACGAGGGCACCAGCCCCCAGCGCGCGAGCCGCATCGAGCGGGTCACCGCGGTGGACCCGCGGGCCGCACGCTCGACCACGATGCGCACCGGGTCGGTCGGGGCCACGTTCCACGACGGCGGCAGGAGCCGCACGTCCTCGGCGATGTCCGCGATCGCGAGCTGGTCGGCGAGGTCCTGGGTCTCCGTGAAGGAGGCGAAGCGTCCGCACATGGGACCAGCATGCCGCGAGCCACCGACACCCGCGGCCGGACCAGAGAGCGAGATCACTCTGTTCAGCGTCGTATCGATTCGATAGAATCGGGCGCATGCCATCCGAAGCGCCGTCGGGCGTGTCCTCAGTCATGCCCGCGCGCCGCGCTCCGTCACCTCGGTCGGCCCTCAAGTGGGTGATCATGCTCGGTGCGCTGGCGTGCCTGCCCGCCCTCACCGTCGACATGTACCTGCCTGCCCTGCCGCAGGTCGCCGCCGACCTCGGCACGAGCGAGACGCTCGCCCAGCTCACCGTGTCCTGCATGCTCGTCGGCGGTGCGCTCGGCCAGCTCGTCATCGGACCGCTGACCGACCGGTTCGGGCGCCGTCTGCCGCTGATGATCGGCATCGGCATGCACGTGCTGGTCTCGTTGGCGTGCGCCCTGGTCGACGACATCCACCTGCTCATCGGGCTGCGGCTCGTGCAGGGCTTCTTCAACTCGGCGGCCAGCGTCGCGGCGATGGCCACGGTGCGCGACCGATTCGTCGGGGCCGAGGCCGCCCGCATCCTGTCGCGCCTCATGCTCGTGATCGGCGTGGCCCCGATGCTCGCGCCGTCGCTCGGCTCGATAGTGCTGGAGGCGTTCGCCTGGCGCTGGATCTTCGTGGTGCTCGCGCTCATCGGCGCCACGCTCGCCGTCATCGTCTTCTTCGTGATGCCGGAGACCAACCCGGTGGCGCGCCGCACCACCGGCGGAGCGTCGTCGGTGCTGCGCGGCTACCGCACGCTGCTGCGTGACCGGCACTTCATGGCGCTCGCCCTCATCCCCGGCCTGGGCATGGGCGTGGTGATGAGCTATGTGGTGGGCTCCCCATTCGTGTTCCAGCAGGGTTACGGCCTCTCGCACGGGCAGTTCTCGCTGCTGTTCGCGATCAACGGGCTGGGCCTCGTACTCTCCGCGCAGGTCAACGCCTCGCTGGTCCGGCGGGTCGCGCCGATCCGGCTGCTGCGCACGGCGCTCGTGGCGCAGCTGGCGATGTCCGTGCTCCTGGTCGTGGTCGCGGTCACCCAGCTCGGTGGCCTGATCGGCCTGCTGGTGGCCCTGTGGCTCGTGCTCGCGTTCCAGGGCCTCATCCCGGCCAACGCCTCGGCGCTCGCGCTGTCGCGGCACGGGGAGATCGCCGGCACGTCGGCCGCGATGATCGGCGCCGTGCAGTCGCTGCTGGCCGGCCTGGTCTCGCCGATCGTCGGCCTGCTCGGCAGCGACACGGTCGCCATGTCCTCGGTGATGCTGGGTGCGGGCGTGGCAGCGTTCGTCGTGCTGGCCTCGGCCACCCCGGCGTACCGCAAGGGCGGCTGGCACACGCCGGTCTGAGTGTTCACCCGCGCGCCGGGCGGGATTCACCCGGACGTCGGCTCCGCCCAGTTGGCTCGCACGCATGAGCACATCCCTGCGTACCCGCGCCGCGCGCGCGGTGGCCGTCGCCGTAGCGGCCTCGCTGCTGCTTCCGGCCACCGCCGCGGTCGCCGTCCCCCAGCCCGGCCCGCCCGGTCCCGGGCACCACGGTCCCGGGCACCACGGTCCCGGGCACCCCGGCGGCTCGTACCTCGCCGCGACCCTTGCCGGCCGTGCCACCCTGTCGGCCGACCACCTGGCCGAGGGCCCGCCGTCGGGCGCCCAGGCGAGTCCCGCCAACGGGCGCCAGGGCCCGTGGGACGGCCAGGTGATCCCCGGCTTCTCCGCGATGGTCGACAACCACGACGGCACCTTCTGGGCCCAGCCGGACAACGGCTTCGGCGCCAAGGGCAACTCCGCCGACTTCCTGCTGCGCAACTACCTGGTGCGCCCGCAGTGGGACACGAACCGCCGCGGTTCTGGCTCCGGCGAGATCGTTGTACTCGACTTCGTCGAGTACAACGACCGCGACCACGTGCTCGACTTCGACATCGTCCACGAGGACACCGCCGACCGGCTGCTCACGGGCGCCGACCTCGACATCGAGTCCCTCGTCCGTGCGGCCGACGGCACGTTCTGGGTGGGCGAGGAGTTCGGCCCGTTCCTCCTGCACTTCGCGGCCGACGGCACGCTGCTGGAGGCCCCGTACGAGTTCCCCGACGGCAAGTCGCCCGGCAACCCGTACCTGGAGCCCGGCGAGACGCCGAACGTCGGCAGCAGCCGCGGTTTCGAGGCCATGGCGGGCAGCGGCCGTTACCTCTACCCGGTGGTCGAGGGAGCCCTGGCCGACGACGCCGACCCGCGCCGCCGCTGGATCTACCAGTTCGACACCCGTCGCGGCGAGTACACCGGCAAGCGCTGGGCGTACCAGACCGACCAGGTGGCGAACGTCGTCGGCGACGCGTTCTCGACCGGCCGCGACTCGATGCTGCTGATCGAGCGCGACGACTTCGAGGGCGACCAGGCGGTCACCAAGCGCGTCTACGAGATCGACCTGAACCGCACCGACCGTGACGGGTTCGTGCGCAAGGAGCTCGTGCTCGACGCGCTGCGGGTCGACAACCCGCGCGGCATCGACGTGGGGGAGGGTTACGGCCTCGGCGAGACCTTCAGCCTGCCCGTGCAGTCCTTCGAGACGGTCCTGCTCGTCGACGAGGACACCCTGCTGATCGGCAACGACAACAACTACCCGGGCAACGACGCGCGCGTCACGGGTACCCCGGACGACACCGAGATGGCCCTCGTGGACCTGAGGAAGAAGCGCGTGGCGTACGACGGCGTGACCGTCGTCGGGCACCGCGGGGCCTCGGGCTACCGGCCCGAGCACACGCTCGCCGCGTACGAGACGGCCATCACCCAGTGTGCCGACTACATCGAGCCCGACGTCGTCCCCACCAAGGACGGCGTGCTGGTGGCCCGGCACGAGAACGAGATCAGCGGCACCACGGACGTCGCGGCGCACCCCGAGTTCGCCGGCCGCCGCACCACCAAGACGATCGACGGCGTCGCGACCACCGGCTGGTTCACGGAGGACTTCACGTTCGCCGAGCTGCGCACCCTGCGCGCGAAAGAGCGTTTGCCACAGGCGCGTCCGCAGAACACGGCGTTCGACGGGCTCTATCTCGTACCGACCCTCGACGAGGTGCTCGACCTGGCCCGCAACAGCCGCACCTGCGACGGCGCGCCCGTCGGCGTCTACCCGGAGACCAAGCACCCCACGTACTTCGACTCGGTCGGCCTGTCCCTGGAGCGGCCGCTCGTGCGCGAGCTGCGCCGCAACGGCTTCGACCGGGCCGACGCCCCGGTGATCGTCCAGTCCTTCGAGGTCGGCAACCTGCGCGAGCTGAACCGGCTCACCGAGGTCCCGCTCGCCCAGCTCGTCAGCAGCAGCGGCGCCCCCTACGACCTCGTGGCCGACGGCGACCCGCGCACCTACGCCGACCTGGTCACCCGCAGCGGCCTGCGCGAGATCGCGCGCTACGCCGACGGCATCGGTGCCGAGAAGGACGTGCTGATCCCACGCGCCGCAGACGGCACCCTCGGGGCGCCCAGCAGCGTGATCCGGGACGCCCACCGTGCAGGCCTCGACGTGCACTCATGGACCTTCCGGCGGGAGAACCAGTTCCTCGCCGCGAACTTCCGCTCGTCGGACGACCCGAACGGCATCGGCGACCTCGTGGGTGAGATCCGCGTCTTCCTCGATGCGGGCCTGGACGGGTTCTTCATGGACAACCCGGACCTTGGCGCCGGCGCGGTCGGATGACTTAACAAGCCCCGTGCCGGGGTACGTGCCTATGCTCCGCATGTGCCCCGGCACCTTCGTAACCAGCGCAGTCACCGCGTCGCGCGAGGCGTGACGCTCTTCGTCGTGGGTGCGCTCGCCTTCATCGCCGTCGGCGGCGCGGCGGCCTACGTGGACCTGAGACGACAGATCGGCGTCAGTGACGTGGCAGGTCTGGTCCAGGGGCCGACCCCGTCGCCGGCGGATCCCGACGACCCTTTCACAGGGCGCAGCCTCAACATCCTCGTGCTCGGCACCGACCTGCGCGGCGGCGAGAACACGGAGATCGCGGGGGCCGGCGACGGCGGGATGCGCTCCGACACCACGATGCTCGTGCACATCTCGGGTGACCGCTCGCGCATCGAGGTGGTCTCCATCCCGCGCGACTCCCTGGTCGACATCCCCTCCTGCAAGCTGCCCGCCGGCGGCGAGTCCGGCACCACGTACGGCATGTTCAACAGCGCGTTCACGATCGGCGGCGGGGCCGAGGAGGACCTCACCTACGCCGCCGCCTGCACCATCTCCACGGTGCAGACCCTCACGGGCGTCCCCGTCACCAACCACATGGTGGTCAAGATGGACGGCGTGGTCGACGTCGTCGACGCGCTCGGCGGGGTGCGCATGTGCTTGCCCGAGCCGTTCGTGCAGAACCCCGCCTACGGCCGGTTCGAGCTCCCCGCCGGCGAACAGACCCTCGACGGGCGCCAGGCCATCGGGTTCCTGCGCGCCCGCCACGGCCAGGGCCTGGGCCTTGACCAAGGCAGCGACCTGACCCGCATCACCCGCCAGCAGGCGTTCGTCGACTCCCTGGTCCGCCAGGTGCTGGAGCAGAACATCGTGACGGACTCGCCGCAGCTCTACCGCACCATCCAGGCGGTGCTGCGAGCCATCTCCGCCGACCCCGGTCTTGCCGACCCGACGGCGCTCGCGGGCCTCGCGTTCAGCATCCGGAACATCGACCCGGCCCAGATCGTGTTCACCGAGCTGCCTGTCGTGGCCGCCCCGACCGACGCCAACCGCGTGGTCTGGACCGAGGACGCGACGGCGATCTGGGAGCGCCTCGCGGCCGACGAACCGCCACCGGGGCCCGAGGGGACGGCGCCGGACGAGGGCGCCTCGAGCGGCGGACCGACAGGCGAGAGCCCGAGCTCGGCCGACAGCTCGGAGACGGACGGCAAGGGCGGCGCCACACCGTCGCGAACGCCCAGCTCGTCGCCGTCTCCGACGCTGCTGCCGGGCGTCTGCGCGGACTGAGAACTCCCGACGTGGCCTGGACGCCGCCTGGGAAAGATGCGACTTGGTTACACGATTGACGCACCGAGGCTCTAGTCTCCGGTGCGTGGCGACTGATTTCTGGACGGCGGTCCGACCTGTCGGCGAGGTAATCAAAGGGGTTCCCCGGCACGCACGCTCGGGCGAACGCCAGCCCCGGCACGTGCGCAGCTGGCGCAGGACTCTCGTCTTCCGCAGCGTGACGATGGGCGTCGTCGGCGCGATGGCCTTCGGGTCCGCGGCGGCGGCGACGGCGTACCACAACGCCATCTCGCAGATCGACGTCCAGGACCTGGACGGCCTGGTCGCCGAGCAGGTCAAGCCGAAGGACCCGGCCGATCCCTTCAAGGACCAGCCGGTCAACCTGCTGCTCATGGGCACCGACATCCGCGACGGCAGCAACGCGGACATCGGTGGCACGGTGAGCGGCATGCGGTCCGACACCACGATGCTGGTGCACATCGCGGCGGACAGGAAGTGGATCGAGATCGTGTCCCTGCCGCGTGACACCTTCGTCGACATCCCGTCGTGCCAGCGGCCGGACGGCAGCCAGACCCAGCCGTACCGGGACAAGTTCAACGCCTCGTTCGAGGTCGGCAGCGGCGACACGTCGCTCAAGCACGCCGCCGCGTGCACGATCAACACGGTCAACGCGATCACCGGCGTGACCGTCACCAACCACGCCGTCGTGAAGATGAACGGCGTGATCGACGTCGTCGACGCCGTCGGCGGGGTGAAGATGTGCCTGCCCGAGGCGATGCACGGTGACCCGCGGTCGGCCCGGATCGATCTCGAGGCGGGCGAGAACCGCCTCGACGGCAAGACCGCCATCCAGTTCCTCCGCGTGCGCAAGGGCACCGGCATGGGCCTCGAGATGGGCAGCGACCTCACCCGCATCGAACGGCAGCAGTCGTTCATCAACGCCACGCTGCGCCAGATCCTGTCGGCCGAGACGCTGGCCGACCCGACCAAGACCTTCCGCCTGATCAACGCGGCGCTCGGCTCGCTGAGTGCCGACCCGGACATCGCCGATCCCGGCAAGGTAGCTGGTCTCGCCTGGTCGCTGCGCGAGATCGAGAAGCGCAACATCGTGATGACGAAGATCCCGGTCTACGACACCACGGAGGGGTCTGCCAGCGGCCTCGGCTGGGGTCCGGACGCGCCGGCGATCTTCCAGCGTCTGGCCGCGGACCAGCCGCCGGAGCAGGTGGTGCTGCCCGACGCGCAGCCCTCGGCCTCGCCGAGCGGCGACACCGGCCAGGAGGGTCCGGCCGACACGGAGGCCGAGACCGGCACGGAGACCGACGAGGCCGACGAGACCGACGACACCGGCACCGGCGAGTCCGACACGACCGAGGACGACTCCGGTGACACCGGCGGCACGGGCGACACCCCGGCCTCCCCGAAGCCCAGCCCGAGCCCCGAGGTGCTGCTCGACGGCGTCTGCGCCTGACCTCGGGTGGGGCTCAGCCGCCCAGGACGAGCGAGGCGGCCACGGCCACCATCGTCACGGCGACGACGGTGTCGAGGACGCGCCAGGCACCGGGCTTCTCGAGCAGCGGGGCGAGGTAGCGCGCCCCGTAGCCGAGCGCGACGAACCAGATCGTGCTGGCCAGGCATGCTCCGAGCCCGAACCACCAGCGGTCGTCGCCGTGCGTGGCGGCGAGCCCGCCCACGAGCACCACGGTGTCGAGGTAGACGTGGGGGTTGAGCCAGGTGAGGGCGAACGTGGTCGCGGCGGCGGCGCCCACCGTCCGGTTGGTGGCGCTGTGCCGCCCCATCACGACCCGCTGCCCCTTGACCGCGCGGTGCGCGGCCATGCCGCCGTAGACCAGTACGACGACGGCCCCCGCCCAGCGCGCCACCTCGACCACCAGCGGCGCGCTCTGGATCAGCGCGCCCAGCCCGCCGACCCCCGCGGAGATGAGCACGAGGTCGCTGACCGCGCAGATGCCGGCGACGAGTCCTACGTGCTCGCGCCGCAGCCCTTGGCGAAGAACGAAGATGTTCTGCGCCCCGACCGCGACGATGAGTGACAGACCGAAAGCCATGCCGGCGAGGGCGGAAAGCATGGCTGAACGGTAAGAAGTCGGACACCCGATGTCCGGTTCATGATTCGGAAGTGCGGTAGGACTGAATCACGGTTAAAGATGGGGTACGTCCAGATTTCACGCCGGGAGCAGCTCGCGTGTTGCTTCTTTTCGCAGTGCGGCTGCGACCCTGTCGAGCACGGCCGAACGCAGCTTCCACTGCTGCAGGTGGAGCGGTACGTCGACGACCGTCCCGGGCTCGAGCGGGGCCACGTCCCGGCCGGGCTGCTCGCGGAGCACGGGCCGGACCAGCTGCATGCCCCAGCCCAGGCCGAGGCGGACGGCCTCCTCGAACTCGACCGTGCTCGGCACGTGGTGACGCGGCGGCCGGGCGCCGGGCGCGTGCTCGCGCAGGTACCGGTCCTGCAGGTCGTCCGTCCGGTCGAAGACCACGACCGGGGCGACGGCCAGCGCGGCCGGCGTCGGCCCGTCGGGAAACCAGCGCCGCGCGAAGCCGCGCGTGCATGCCGGGCGGTAGCGCATGATCCCCAGCGGCGTGCTGCGGCAGCCCTGGACCGGCGCCGTCTGCGAGGTGACCGCCGCCATGACCACGCCCTCGCGGAGCAGGTCGGCCGTGCGGCTGTCGTCGGCGCGGTGCAGGTCGAAGGTCGCGCCGTCCACCTGGGCGAGTGCCGGGAGCACCCAGGTGGCGAGCGAGTCCGCGCTCACTGCCAGCGGCACGGTGACGACGCCGTCGTCCGCCCCCAGCTCGGCGGCGACCTCGGCACCGAGCAGCTCGGTCTGCCGCGCGAGGCGCAGCAACGTCTGGCCCGACGACGTGGCCGTCACCGGCCGGGACCGCCGGACCAGAACGCTGCCGGCCGCGTTCTCCAGGGCACGGATGCGCTGGCTCACGGCCGACGGTGTGACGTGCAACGCCCGGGCCGCCGCGTCGAACGAGCCCTCGGTAACCACGGCGGACAGTGCTTCGAGCTGGCGGGAGTCCCATCGCATGCGACCAGTCTGGTCCATCTTCAGTTCTGCTGATGCAGGCGTAGAAACATGAACTGGTCTTCACGGGGCGTACCTGCCTAGCGTTCAGGCATGCTCGTCCTGCTCGCCGGACTCGGTTTCGGCCTCTCGCTCATCGTCGCCATCGGAGCCCAGAACGCCTTTGTTCTGCGCCAGGGGCTGCGCCGGGAGCACGTCGGCGTGGTGGCGGCGATCTGCGCGGTCTCCGACGCGGTGCTCTACGCGGCCGGAGGCGCCGGGTTCGGACCGCTGGTCGAGCGCTGGCCCGACGCCGTGGTGGTGCTGCGCTGGCTCGGCGCCGCCGTCGTGCTCGGGTACGGCGCTCTGGCCGCCCGGCGGGCGATCAAGGGCGACACGACCCTCTCCGCCGCCGACGACGGCGCCCCGGGCGACGGCCCCGGCCGCCGTCTCAAGCCGGTGGTCCTCACGACGCTCGCGCTGACCTGGCTCAACCCGCACGTGTACCTCGACACGCTGGTGCTGCAGGGTTCGGTCGCCGCGACCTACGGCGACGCCCGCTGGTGGTTCACCGTGGGCGCCATGGTGTCGAGCGTCGCGTGGTTCACGGGTCTCGCGTACGGCGCCCGGCTGCTCGCCCCGGTGCTGCGCCGCCCGGGCGCGTGGCGCGTGCTCGACGGCGTGATCGCCCTGATCATGCTGGCGGTGGCGATCTCGCTGCTCGTGGGCTGACGACGCTAGCTCAGCGGCACCCCGAGCCCGGCCAGCCGGGTCGCCGCCTCGCGCAGCACCTCCTCGCGCTTCACGAAGGTGAACCGTACGTGCGCCGCCAGCGCCTGCGCCGTGGCCGACCCGGGTCGGCAGAACGCCGTGGCCGGGATAGCCACCACACCCGCCAGATCGGGCAGCCGCCGGCACAGCTCGGCGCCGTCCCGCACCCCGAGCCGGTCGAGCAGGCCCGACGCGTCCGCCATCACGAAGTACGTGCCGGCCGGCCGGGTCACCGTGAACCCCGCGGTCTCCAGCCCAGCGCACAGCAGGTCCCGGCGGTCGGCGAGGGACGCGGCCAGCGCGCGCGGCGTCTCGTCGTCGGCCAGGGCCTGCGCGATCGCGGGCTGGAACGGTGCGCCCGACGTGTACGTGAGGAACTGCTTGACCGTGCGCACCGCCGTGACGAGGTCGGCCGGGCCGTGCAGCCAGCCCACCTTCCAGCCGGTGAACGAGAACGTCTTGCCCGACGACGAGATCGTCAGCGTCCGCTCGGCCATGCCCGGCAGCGTCGCCATCGGCACGTGCTCGACGCCGAAGGTGAGGTGCTCGTAGACCTCGTCGGTCACGACGATCGCGTCCCGCTCCCGGGCCACCTCGGCCACCGCGGCCAGCTCCTCGCGGGTCAGCACCGCGCCCGTCGGGTTGTGGGGCGAGTTGAGCACGATCATCCGCAGGCGCGGCGTGGCGGCTGCCCGCAGTGCCTCGACGTCGAGACGGAAACCGTCCGGCCCGGGCAGTAGGGGTGCGGTGACGTGCGTGGCCCCGGACATGCCGATCGACGCGGCATGCGAGTCGTAGAACGGCTCGAGCGTGAGCACCTCGTCGCCCGGCCGGGTCAGTGCCAGGATCGACGCGGCCAGCGCCTCGGTGGCGCCGGTGGTCACCAGCACCTCCGTGTCGGGGTCCACGTCGAGCCCGTAGTGCCGTTTCTGGTGGTCCGCCACCGCCCGGCGCAGCTCCGGGACGCCGTCGCCCGGCGCGTACTGGTTGCAGCCCTCCTGGATCGCCGCGACCGCGGCCTGCTTGACGTACTCGGGCCCGTCCACGTCGGGGAACCCCTGGCCGAGGTTGATCGCGCCGGTGCGGGCGGCCAGCGCCGACATCTCGGCGAAGATCGTGACGGCGACACTGCCGTCGTCGGCCAGGAGGCCGGCGGCGCTCGCGGTGTCGCGCCACCGGTCCGCGCGACCGCCGAGTGATTCGTGAGAGCTCATGGCACGACGATAGCCACCCTCCGTCCACCCGCAGTTCAGCTCGGGCATGCCGGACAACCCTCTTTACCTGCGGCTTTGTGGACAAACCTGTGGATGTGGTGGATAACTCCCTGGTTCGCGAGGCCGTCTCGCCACAACTCATGAAGGCAGGTCGAACGTCACGTATGCCGAGCATCTCGGTTGTGATGTGGTGCCAGTCCAGTCCAGTCCAGTCCGGTCTGCGGCGGATATCGTCGGGACGACGTGGGTCCGCCCGGTCGAGGAGTGATGCCGAGCGGATCGAGACCCCGAGATCGCAGCGGTCGCCGAACAGCACCGACCGGTACCTCGACCACCAAGATCACCTGGACGTTCGTGCCCCTGCGGGATATCCAGCGTCAGGGTGCCTCGCAGCTCGGGGTCGACCGCGAAGCACCGCCACGATCTCAGGGGCCGAGCAGCTCCGCGGGTACGACGGCGATCCCGTCGTCGCGTCGGTATGCGGCGGGCCCGGTCGTGATGAGAACAGCGTCGAGCAGGTCGTCACCCAGCTTGTCCTGGAGCCATCTCAGGTGCTTGACGTCGTCCCCGCTGGGGATGGCCGTGAGCTTCACCTCGATGGCCACGATCTTGCCGTCGCCCCGTTCGATGATGAGGTCGACCTCATGTTCGCCGCGTTTTGTCCGCAGGTGGCTGACGCGTGCCCCATGCGCTTCCGCGTAGACCTGGACGGACAGCGTGACCAGGCTCTCGAAGAACGCGCCGATCAGTGAGCCCTTGCGGGGGAGCGGGACAGTACTCGGATTCGCGCGTTCCAGGAGCGCATCGCTGCTGACGTTCAGAAGTCGTGCCGCCAGTGCGGGATCGCACATCTGGTGCTTCGGCGAGGCGCCGAGCGCCGTCATGATGCTGCCGATGCCCGTCCACGCCGGGACCTCCTCGACAAGCCACATACGTTCCAGGATCTCGCGGTAGGCGACCGTCGTGGTACGTGCCGGCTTGTCGGCGTCCCCGGGTGTCGCGGCCTCGAGTATCGAGTTGTACGAGGTGGTCGTCGATGTTGCCGCCGCGTATGCACGCAGCCAGGCTCGTAGCGTTCCGGGACGGCGTACGACGTGACCAAGCTCCGCGAAGTCGCGATCCACCACAGCCGCCAGGTAGCCGTCGAGAGCGTCCTTTCGGAAGCGCTCCGGGAGACGCCGTATCCCCGGAAAGCCTGAGGAGGTGATCTCCTGAGCGTAATCTTCGAGGCCTGCCGAGGAGTCGCCCGACACCGGCGGACGCCCTCCTGCGAGTAGTGCGCCCAGTGACACCGAAGGCTCGCTGATCGCTCGCTCTGCAAGCGACATCGGTCGCATGCGCAGCTGGACGATGCGACCGGCGCCGGAGTGCATAGGCTGCTTCGTCGGGGCCGCCGAGCCGGTCAGCAGGAAGTCTCCAGCATTCGCGCCGCGGTCGACAGCTCGCCGAATCGCATCCCAGACGGGCGGATGTACCTGCCATTCGTCGACAAGGACCGGTCGCTCCGCCCTCGTTAACCGGCCCGGATCGTTCTGAATCAGGCTCAGTTCGAACTCGTCGCCGAGGTCCAGGACCGACTGCGCCCGCCGCGAGGCCGTCTCGGTCTTTCCCACTGCTTTGGGGCCGACGATCGCCACGGCGGGAAGCCCTAGGAGCAGGTCGTCCAGCTGGCGATCGAGGATTCTTGGGATGTAGTCCACGGTCCTAGGCTACAGATTTACGGCATCCTACGCTACCGATACTCGGACTCCTACGAGTCCGATCTTCGCGCTCCTGTGCTACCGATGTGCGACTTTGAGCCTCGCGCCGCTATCGGCGGAACTGCTGCACCCATGTAGCGGACGAGATGCTCGGGCGTGCAGATCGTGGCGTTGCCCGACTCGTTCGCGCGCGAATGCCTCAGGGCAGGACAAGGGTTATCCACAGGCATTCTGTTCGTGGGGCGCGGATCGTGGCGGATGCTCTTAAAGTCGGTGCGGCGGCGATCTGCATGGGCAGTGCCGACGGGGGGAGCCGCGAACGCGAGCTCAGGGGGAGGGCTATGTCTGCTGCGGTGGAACGGACCGGAACGCGCCGAGTGGCTGCGGTCGATGCTGGGAACGCACGCATGGTCGTCCAAGGGCGGGATGCCGCACGAGCCGACGGGGTCGCCCTGCTGGAGAGCGAGGTGCGCGAGCTCGTCCGGCGTCGTGGCGTGGACCCGGTGGCCGAACCGGAGCGGTTCGCCGAGCTCGTGGAGCAGGCCGCTGCGGACTATGCGGACCGCGCCGCGCGCGGCGTTCTCTTCGAGCTGCCAGACATGGCCGAAGTTGTCCGGGAGGTCCATGACGCTGTTGGCGGGCTGGGACCGTTGCAGCCGTACCTGGACGATCCGGAGGTCGAGGAGATCTGGGTCAATTCTCCGACGCACGTGTACGTCGCCCGGCGCGGCGTCTCCGAGCTGACCAGCACGGTCCTGACCACCGAGCAGGTGCGCGACCTGGTGGAACGGATGCTCAAGACCTCCGGCCGGCGGCTCGACCTGTCCAGCCCGTTCGTCGACGCACGGCTGCCGGGCGGGGAGCGGCTCCACGTCGTGATCCCCGACATCACGCGCACGCACTTCGCGGTCAACATCCGCAAGCACGTGGTGCGGGCCCACTCGCTCGCGGACATGGTGCGGCTCGGTTCGCTCACCGGCCAGGCCGCGACGTTCCTCGACGCCGCGGTGCGGTCCGGCCTGAACATCCTCGTCTCCGGTGTAACCCCAGACCTTATAGCAAGCCGCGTACCGTTTCAAATGGCCGTAGCGGGCATACCCTTTGCGGCATGGCAAGCCCCGAAGATTCCGCGCTCATCTACACCCGGCAGAGCAAGGCGCCGAAGTGGGGAGGCTCGCAGACATCGTCCGCCGACCAGGAAGCCGAAGCCCGGCGCATCGCCACGCGCCACGGGCTGGATGTCGTGCACGTCTACCGCGAGGCTCTCGGAACGTCCGCCAGCCGGTACGGCACGAAGGCTCGCCCCCAGTGGGAAGCCGCGCTGTCGGCGCTCAGGGACGGTACGCAGGCGCGCACGCTGATTGTGTGGGAACTGTCCCGCAGTGATCGCACCGGAGCGGCCGGAGTCGCGGGACTGCTGGACGAATTCGAGGGCTCGCGGCGGATCATTACTGCGGACGGGACGGACACGGCCGACCCCAAACAGCGCATCTCAATCGTGCTGAAGGCGGAGATTGACCGCGACGAAGTGGAGCGCACCCGCGTACGAATCAACCGCACGATTGCCGCCCGCCGTGAGGCTGGACTGTGGCACGCGAACCGGCCGCCTTTCGGCCTGCGTGTAAACGCAGACCAGCGCTTGGAACCCGACCCCGTCACGTTTCCCACCGCCCGCCGGATCGCTGACGGGCTGCTGTCGGGGCAGAGCGCGCGTGAGGTTGCCGCGCGGCTCAACGCCGACGGCATCCCTTCGCCCGGCGGCTCCACGTGGTCCGGGCTGAGCATCGGCACCATGGTTCGCTCTCCCGGCTGGGCAGGGCTGCAGGCCGCCAGGAAGCGGACGAAGAGCCCCACCACTGGGCGGCTCACGTATGCGGCGGTCGCAGACGTCTATGTGGGCGCCAATGGCCAGCCCGTGAGCGTCGGGGAAGGCGTCATCACGTCCGACGAACGGACCGTGATTCTCTCGCTGCTGGCCTCGCGACGACTGGGCGCGCCTGGCGGTGGGAAGCGGCCCCGTGCGCTGCTCGCGGACGTCCTGGTGTGCGGCGTATGCGGCGCCCGGTGCATCGTCGCCGGGGGAGGCTCCACGCGGTCCTATCGCTGTCGGGTCGCCGCGAAGAACGGGCAGTGCCCTGGGGCGTCGGCCGTCGTCGGACCCGTGGAGGACCACGTCGTCATTCGTGCCCGTACCCGCTTGGGTGCGCTCGACCCGACCGACTCGGACGACTACGCCACGTTGGAGCGTGTGGCGGCCACGTGGGACCGCGCAGAGGCGTCCCGGCGGGCTGAAGTGATCGCCGCGCGTGCCACGCTGGCGGACGCCGAAGAACGAGAGGCACGCGTCGTCCCGCTCGCTCTCGCTGGCGTGCTGAGCCCGGAGGAAGCCGCCGCAGCGCGTCAGGAAGCCCGGGAGGCTGTCCAGGTAGCCCGGGCCGCTCTGAGTGCCGCTGAGCGCCCGTCCGGCGACGTGGTGAGCGTACTGCTGGACAGCGCCAACACGCCGGGACTCTGGGACGACGACGGGCAGGCACGACGGATGCTCGCGGCGATGCTGCGCGAAGTCCGGCTGGCCCCTGCAGGCGGTCGCCGGGGACGGTTCGACGCTGAGGCACGGCTGACGTTCGACTGGCGGTAGTCGTGTCAGAACGTGTAACACGCTGACCTGCGAAGATGGCCACGCCGGCGCTCCGGTGCGTCAGATTCCGGAGCCGCATCCCGGCGCCCCCGGGCAGGTGCCGCGGCGCCCCGCCGAGAGCGTGAGTGCTCTGCGCCGGGCTGATGACTCTAGTGTGTCGAAATGAGTACATTCCCTATTACTTCTACTAGCGACGACTCCTAGTAGTAGGAATATAGAGATGTATGCATTCGAGACACTTCCTGCACACGCCGGGGCAGTTCCGCCCGCCCGCATCGGCGCTCCGGCGTCTCCTTGTGAACGTACGGTGTAGGAATACCAGACCCGGCCCAGGGAATGGCGGAATTCCAGCGATCGTATGACTAGCGCCCGTGAACAAACGCGGCGGGCCTGCGTACTTCCTAAGTGTGAGGCTTTATGCCTCGCAGCCTCTTGATAGGTGGGTGCCAGGTGCCCCGGCTGCAGCGTCTATCGCTGGAGCCCGGGTGCCCCCGCCATCGCCCGCGCGAGATGCCGGGCGGGACTGAGGCGTAGTCCATTGCTGGCCCCATGGCGAGATGCCCAGGGCTTACGCGCTGCAGGCGAGATGCCTTGCACGAACGCGCGTTGCCGCTCCGGCGGCTGAGGCGAACGCGCCTCGCTCTAGACATTTCATCTACCCATTGGAGCCATCATGGCCAATACCTTTGACCCTACCGAAGTTGCTTCGGTCGCCATCGAACTTGCCAAGAAGGACTTTGTGCTTTCGGGCCTGGTCTTCCGCGACGCCGAGAACGAATACTCGCGTGGCACCGGCCACGTCGCGAAGGTCGTTATCCCCGGGGCCGGTAAGGCCGTCGTGAAGGACGCTACCGACGTGCTGTCCGCGATTCCGGCGCAGGACCTCACCGAACAGACCGTGAGCGTCACGCTGAAGTCCGTTCACGCCCGCGCCGTGCTCTCTGAGGCCGACCTTTCCGTGGGCCTCACGGACTACGCCCGGCAGGTTGTCCGCCCGCTTACCACGCCTGTTGTGGACGCTGCGGAAGCCGCCATCGGAACCGTGATGAACGCGACCACGCTTAACGCTGGCCTTGCGTACACCGCCGCGACGCTGCTGTCTAAGATCACCGCGGCTCGCGCGTCGCTGATCGTCAACGGGCTGGGCGTGAACGAGACGGTTCACGCGGTCCTTGGAGTCAACGCCTACGGCCTGCTGCTGGACACCGGCGTTCTCGACAACGCGCCTGCCACCGGCGCCCCGAAGGTCCGCAACGTGTTCATTCACGAGAGCGGTCGCATTGCCGACCCGGACGACGTCATTGTCTTCACGCCTCGCGCATTCGCGCTGGCCGTCCGCGCCCCTGAGGTTCCGGCGAGTGCGCCGAACGGCGCGAAGGTGCAGAGCACGGAATCCGGCTTCGGCATCCGCTACCTGCAGACCTTCGACGCGAGCACGGCTGCAGAATCCGCGCTGGTCTCGACCTTCGTCGGTGCAACCGCACTGCCGCTTCCGGTGTTCGACGCGACCAACGGTGGCGTTGACCTGGTGACCGGCGGTGGCGCTACTCGGTTCACGGTTGCGGCCGCTGGCTGAGCCACATTCCTTACCCCGGCGGTTGGCATGACCGCCGGGGTGACTAACCGCTCCACTGCGTGGCCGTACCGTCCAGGTTCCGGCTCCGTGGAGTGCAGATAGCCCTAGGCCATAGGTGCGTGATCTGCAGTGCGAACCGCTGTTCTCCGACAGCGACGTACACGCGTGCGGGACGTCAGAAACCCCGGCGACGCGACCGCCCGATATCCGCAGATGCTCCTAGCGCTGCGGATATCGGGTGCTCCATTTTTGCCCAATTGAAGCCGTTAGCAAAGGGAGTCAATCGTGCGCGAATCGCGCTTCTACCCGTCCAACTTCGCCAGCCGGTTGGACGTAGAAAACAGCCTCAGTGCCGACCCGTGGAACGCACCGGCTGACCCGCCGCTGCAGCCCCGCGAGGGCTACGAACTGCGGCGCGCATGGGACCCCGTGCTGGGCGTCCCGCGGGTCTTCTCCGTCCCGGTCGGCACGCCTGCCAGCGCGAAGCCCCGTACGTCCCTGTACGGCACCGGACCGGTCCCGCCTGCCTTCCGGACCGCCACCCCCACGAACACCGCTCAGGGAGCCGCACAGTGACCCACACCGACCCTTACGCCGCAGCCGTCGCCGTCGCCATTCAGGACTTCCGCGACGCCGCCGAAAAGGCCAGCCCGCATCTCGCGTACGTGCTGGGGGACAACCTGCCCGGCGTGGGCGTGAGCCTCGCAGTGCTGGCGAAGACCAGCCCGACCGAATGGGCAGAAAGCCTCCGCTACATCGGCGCGCAGTATCCGTCTCTCACGGCTGCCGAAATCCTCGCGGTCGCAGCCGCCGCGTCCGATATCTTCGAGGGAGTTTTGAAGTGAAGACCTACGCCAATCGGCGCTGCTACACCTGTGGCGGCCCGTACGAACCCACTGGCAATCGGCAGAAGACCTGCAGCAGCCCGTGCATTCGCGCCCGCCGCACAATGCTGCAGCGCGCCCGTCGCGGATACCAGCGGACGGGAAGGATTGCCAGTGGCCTTGCGTGACGAACTGCTAGCCCGTATGGGCCTGGCGCCCGAAGACCTTTCGGACGTGGATTCCAGCCGCATTGACGCCGCCGTGAGCGACGCTGAAGCGCTGGTGTTCTCCGAAGTCTCCCCGGCGACCGCGACCGAATGGGAGGCGACCCTTCCGGCGGTTGTGCGCGTTGTGCTGCTGAAGGCCGCGCGCCGTGAGTACGACAACGGCGCCGGTTACCGTGAGGAAACTCTGGGCGAGCACGCTGTCTCTGTCGCTGCGGAATTCGCCGTGGGCGTTTACCTCACCGCCGGAGAACGAGCGCTGATCCGGCGTGAGGCTGGCCTGGACCAGCGAAAGCGGGGATACACCGGCAGCATTCGCACGCCGTCCGCGTACTCGGAGGGTCGCCCGTGATCCGGTCGCGCCAGGTGGTTTACCGTGTGCGCCCGACCACGGGCACGGATTCCTACGGGGATCCGTTCGAGGACTGGACGCGGCCTATCCGTGCGCGTCTCCCCGGCGCCGTTGTGCAGGCTCGCGACAGTGAAGAGAAGGCGGACGGCAGCAGTGTGCGAGTAACCACCGTGCGTTCGCTCTACTACCGCGGCGCGATGGAACTTCTCGCGAGTGATCGCGTCGAGGTAGACGGGCGTTTACACCGCGTCGAAGGCGAGCCGGAGACGCACGAAGGCGAGACGGTTCGATATATCGTCGCGACGTTAGAGAGGGTTACCGGACTGGGGTAGTGTGACTTCGGTGTTGTCGCTTTCCCGGCGGAGTGATGCGCCGGACTCCCTCCCCTGGGGTCCGCTGCCTCCCGGTATGACATAGCGCCTCGCCCCGCGCGCGGGTCTGAGGGTTTTTGGAAAAAAACCGACGTTTCTAAGGTTTAAACGGCCTTATTCTGGAGTCGATTTTCATGGCAGACAACACTTCCGGGCGCAGTGGCGCTTCCCAGGCCCGTTACGGCAACCGGAACGCCGAAGGGAACCGCGGCGGACAGCCGCCGAAGCCGGAGCCCTGGGACCTGGCGAAAGCCCAGCACGCGGAAAGTCATTGGGACATCCACGCGGGACGCCGCGTTTACACGCCCAACGTCAACATGCAGCCTGCCCTCTGGGTCGCGGAGCCGGACGGCTCGCTCACCACGCGGCACGGCGGCTTCCGGGTCGTAGTGGATCAGGGAGACGCCACGACGCCCGTCCGCGTGATCGACCGCAAGGGCACAAGCCGCAAGTTCTCGACCTTCCCCGCGGCGGTGTCGTGGGCGGAGTCCCAGGAACGCCCAATCCGCAATGCCGCGTCCGCGGAAGCGTCCCGGCTGGCCGCTCAGGCTCGCGCGCTGCGTGCGGCTGCTCCGGCGTTCCGCTGAGCCTGTCCCGGCGTCCTACGCGCTGTCCCACTGGCCCGTCGTCCCTCCCCGGACGGCGGGCCTTTTTCTGCGTTCTGGGCGCCTCTTCCGCGGACGCCAGGGACGGGCGCGTCCCGCGGGCTGTCCGGCTGGGACGGACGCCGGACGGGAAGTGCTGAGCCGTGCGTGTAGATGCTGACGCTCGACCGGACGGGCTGCCCGTGTCCCTGTCGGCGGGGCGCTGGCCGGGACGGCGGCCGGGCGATAGTCGCTCTGAGCGGGTGTGTAAACGCTGACGCCGCCCCGTGAGTCCGCCGTGCTATTCGCCGCCATCTTCTTCGAAGTATTTTTTGAACTGAAAAGAAGGCATTCGTATCGCCCAGGGAATCGGGTTCTCCGCTTTTATGTCTTCCAATAGTTTCCGGCGCTCTCTGGCCTGTTCGGTAAAAACCTTCCGGACCTCGGTGCGTACATTCGATATATGCCCAGGTTCGGGGTCCGCTGGATCGCGCTTAGCAGCGTTAGTGAGATGGGAAATTCCGCTCGCTAGTGCTGATTCTAGACCTGGAGTGCACAGGGTGTGTGCGGATATCATGTGGGCACGGGCGAGGTGTCGAATTCGCGATATGCCTGGTTGCTTGGGGTCCATATCGTGTAGGGACTGATAGAAAGCCTGCACGGCGTCGCGGAATGACTCCGTTTCGGCGTCGAGTGCTTCTATCATGTGCCGCCTGCGATCAATACCGTCTGCCGACCGGTGCGCCTCTCTGGCAGAGCGTCGAGAGAGCACCGCCGCGATGACGGAGGCGAGGGCCGCGACTACGGCCACCGCGAGAGCAACCCACTTTGCAGCGTCCATACCTCGCGAGCGTACGAGCAGGTGGGCCGCGCCGGTAGACGATGGCCGCCGGTTCACCCCGCCGACGCGGACCGGCGCGGCGCACCGTTGCCACGAGCCATGCGTTTACACGCGTAACGCTTAGAACAACGGCACGTCACGCCAGGGCCGCCCGTCTGGCGTGACGTGCTCCGTAGCGTTACGGCCCGCGGCCGACGTCGGCGCCGGGCTGGTAACACTATCCACGATCGCCGCCGCCGCAGCCTCGCGCTTGCGTTCGCGATGCTGCGCCACCCTGCAACGCGTCGAACACACGCGCTTCGTGGACCGCCGGGCCAACATGAGCAACCCGCAATGCGCACACGGGCGTTCGACCACAGCGTTACCGGCGTCGTCACGGACCAGCCGCCCGCGCACAGCCTGCCCCGCGCTCACGCGAACACCGCCGCCGACGTGGCAGCCGCGATGCGCTCCGCGTACGTCCGCCTCACACCTGCTGCCAGAGCCTCGCGTACGGCCCGTGCAGCGGCGAGTCCGGCGCCCGTGTTGCTCGCCGCCGCCTGCGCCTCTGCAGCCCGCTCAGCGGCCCGCTGCGTGCGCCTGGCGGCCCGCTGCTCAGCATCGGACACCGTCCGCGGACTGCCCGGCTGGAAGCCGCCCGCGATAGCCCGCCGGAGCCGCGCGAGGGTCCACGCCAGCGGGTCGCGAGCGTCCGCAGCCGACCACGCCCGCCCATCGGCGCTCAGGGCTGCCAGGACGTCGCCCAGCGTCCACGCCCCGGCGCCAGTAGCCGCGAGGCCATCTGCCAGCGCGCCGACGTGCCTGCCGGTGTCCAGGCCGCGCACGTCCGCCAGGACGCGAGCCGCGAGGCGCTGCAGGGTGATCGGGCGGGGGTTGCGGTTGGGGCTGCTCTTCGTCCGGCGCTTGCGCTTGGTTACTGAAGTCTTACTAGAGACAGCAGTGTCCCTACGGGACACGCTGTGGGCGGCAGAGTCGCCGGTAAGGCACCACATGGACGCCGTCGTGATGCCCCAGCCGCCGGACGCCTTGCGCGCGACCCGCTCCGCTGCCGTGAGGTGGCGTCCGCGGAGCAACTCGACCGCGAGACCTTCCGCGGCGAGCCACGCCCGCACGACGCGCACGGAGCGTTCCGAGACGCCCGCGCGCTCAGCGATCGTGGCCACGCTCAGGCCCATACCGCGGCCCGTCCGGCGGTCCGCGGCGTCCGCCATCACACCAGCCACCGCGAGCCGCGTACGCGCGCTGCGGGGCTTGCTCTCGGCACGCTCAGCGACCGACGCGAGCCACGCGGAGCGGCCGTGCCACGCGAGCACGCGAGCGGCTGCGCCGTCCGGCGTGACGTCGTGCCACTGCTTCCTCTTGCTCCCGGCGCGCACGCCGGAAGCGGCGGACGCCGTAGCGCCCGCCGTTCCGGTGTGCGTCATGCTCCCGGGGCCTCCGCAACCTCAGCGGCAGCGAGCCACAGGACCAGCGCGTAGAGCACGTCAAGCACGGCGCCGGTGGTGGTGGCGTCGTCGCCGTCCGTGAGCACCGCGGACCCGCCAGCAAAGAGGCTGACCAGGGCCTCGCGGCCGTCGCCGCGGACGATCGCGAAGTGCGCGCTCTCGGGAACCTCCGGGGTAGCCCCGGCGTGGTCGGCTTCGACCACCGACGCGTCTTCGACGGGCGTAACCAGCGAGCCGACGACGGATGACGCGGCGATGGCGAACGCCGTAGGCGCGAGGCCCTGCAGGGAAGGGATGTAGGCGGCGGCGTAGCCGTGCCTCTGCGCCCAGTTCTGAGCGACCGTGCCGCGGGCGACTGCTGCGGCGTTCTGGGCGTGGGTAGGGTTGGGCATACGGGGCTCTCTCCCGTCGCGCCCCGGGCGGCCTGCCAGCCGCGCCGGGGCTTCCTAGCGCTAGCCGAGTTTCCGGCTTGCGCCACCGGACGGGATGTCCGGCCAGACCCAGGCGGGCAAGACCACGATGCTCAACGCGCTCGCGGGCTCGGTCCCCGGGTCTGAGCGGGTCATCTCGGCCGAGGAGGTCTGGGAGCTCCGTCTCCCGGTGCGCGACCACGTGGCGCTGCAGACCCGTCCGCCCAGCCTCGAGGGCACCGGCGACGTGCCCCTGCGGCGCCTGGTCAAGGAGGCGCTGCGGATGCGCCCCGACCGGATAGTGATCGGCGAGGTTCGCGAGGCGGAGGCGTTCGACCTGCTGATCGCCCTGAACAGCGGCATACCAGGCATGTGCACGCTGCACGCCAACACGGCGCGCGAGGCGGTCGCCAAGATGACCACGCTGCCGCTGCTCGCGGGCGAGAACGTCTCGGACCGCTTCGTGGTGCCGACCGTCGCGTCCGCGGTGGACCTGGTGGTGCACCTGGGACTGGGCCGGGCGGCGGACGGCGTGGTCCGGCGGCAGGTGCGCGAGATCGTCGCGGTGACCGGCCGGGTCGAGGAGGGGCGCATCGAGACGGCCGGCCTCTTCGACCGCGACGCCGACGGCGACCTGCGCCGCGGCGACGGGATGCCGCCCGGCGAGGACCGCTTCGAGCGCGCCGGGTTCGACGTGCGTGCGCTGCTCGCGGACCGGAGGTCCGCGCGGTCCGCCGCCCCGAGGTCCGCCTCGCCTGCCGGCCCCTGGGCGGGCGTGGCCCCGGCCACCCGCTCCGTCGTGGCGGCACGACCGGCCGCCGGCCCCTGGACGGTGCGCTGATGGGCGTGGTGGTGGGCCTGCTGCTGGGCGCCGGTGCGTTCTGCGTCTGGTGGTCGTTCTGGACCCCCACGCCGCGCCCCGCGAACCGGGTGACCTGGCAGCTGCGCACCCGCGACCTGCTCACACAGGCCGGGGCCCCCTCCGTCACGCCCGCGATGCTCGTCGGTGCCTGCGCGGCCCTCGGCATCGTGACCCTGCTCCTGGGGCTGGCACTGACCCGCTCACCCGCCATCGCCGCGTGCTTCGCGCTGCTCGCCGCACCCGGGCCGGTCGTGCTGGTCCGGGCCCGTGCACGCCACCGCCGTCGGGCGCTGCGGGAGATCTGGCCCGAGGTGGTGGACCATCTCGCCTCCGGCGTGCGCGCCGGGCTGTCCCTGCCCGAGGCCGTCGCACAGCTCGCGCACCGCGGCCCCGCCGAGCTGCGCGAGCCGTTCGGGCGCTTCGCCCACGACTACCGGGCCACCGGGCGCTTCGGTGACGCCCTGGACGTCCTCAAGGAACGGCTCGCCGACCCGGTGGCCGACCGCATCGTCGAGGCCCTGCGCCTGACCCGCGAGGTCGGCGGCCAGGACCTGGGCCGTCTGCTGCGGACGCTCAGCGGGTTCCTGCGCGAGGACGCCGCGACTCGGGGCGAGCTCGAGGCCCGGCAGAGCTGGACGGTCAACGGCGCGCGCGTGGCGGTCGCCGGGCCGTGGGTGGTCCTCGCCCTGCTCTCGACCAGGCCCGAGACGGCCGCCGCCTACGACTCGCCCGCCGGGATCACCGTCCTGGCCGGCGGCGGGCTCTGCGCGCTGGTCGCCTACCGGGTCATGCTGCGGATCGGCCGGCTGCCCGTCGAACGCCGGGTGCTGCGGTGACCGGCTGGGCCGCCGGGGCCCTCGCCGGCCTCGGCTCCGCGCTCGGCCTCCTGGTCGTGCTGTCCCGCCTGCGGGCCCGAGCCGTCACCCTCGACGAACGGCTCGCCCCCTACCTGCGGCCGCGCGACGCCACCTCGACGCTCCTGCGCGAGGCCGGCCGCACCTCGGCGGTGGTCCGCCTGCTCGGCCTGCACGACGCCGGCGCACGCCTCGAACGGTTCGGCTCACCCCGCGAGGAGATCCGGCGGCGGCTCGACCGCGCGGGCTCCGCCGAGACCGTCGACCACTTCCGCGCACGCCAGGTGGTCTGGACCGTCGCGGGGCTCGCCGTCGGCCTCGGTCTCGCGCTCCTCCTCGCGGCGACTCGCGGCGCCGCGGCCGTCCCGCTCGTCGCACTCGTCGTCGTGGCCGGGGGCTGCGGATACGTCGCCTGCGACCAGGCCCTCACCCTGCGCGTCCGACGCCGCGAGGAACGGCTCCTCGCCGAGCTCCCGACCGTCGCCGAGCTGCTGGCGCTCGCCGTCGCCGCGGGGGAGAGCCCGCCCGCGGCCCTCGAACGCGTCGCCTCGACCGCGCACGGCGAGCTCGCCCTCGAGGTCCGCCGCATGGTCACCGAGGTCCGCGCGGGGGCGCCCGTGACCGCCGCCCTCACGACACTCGCCGACCGCTCCGGGCTGCCGCCCCTGACCCGGTTCGCCGAGGGCATCGTCGTGGCCCTGGAACGCGGCACACCCCTGGCGGACGTGCTCCGCGCCCAGGCGCGCGACGTCCGCGAGGCGGGCCGTCGCTCCCTCCTGGAGGCGGGGGGCCGCAAGGAGATCCTGATGATGGTCCCGGTCGTGTTCCTCGTGCTCCCGGTCACGGTCGTCTTCGCGGTCTTCCCCAGCCTGGCCACCCTGCGGATCGGGCTCTGACCCGGCCGGTGAACGAACCCGACGAAAGGAAACGACATGCGCGAGGACCTCGAGCCGAACCACGAGCCCGGCGAGGAACGCGGCGACGTGCCCGGTTGGGTCCTGGTGACCCTGATGACAGCGGGGCTCGTGGTCGCCCTCTGGGCCGTCGCCGGACCCCTGCTGGAGAACGCCTTCCGGCAGGCGATCAGCAGCGTCACGGGCCAGGGGTGAGCCCCGGCCCGTCGGAGCACGGCTCCGCCGCGGCCGAGTTCCTGCTCGTGTCGGTGCTGGTCCTCGCCCTGCTGCTGGGCGTGGTCCAGGTGGCGCTCGCGGTGCATGTCCGGTCGCTCGCGACCGACGCCGCCGCCGAGGGTGCCCGCGTGGCGGCCCGCGCCGACCGCGGCCCCGCCGACGGCGTCGCGCGTACCCGGGCACTTCTGGCCCAGGCGCTGACCGGTGACTACGCCCGCGACGTGACCGCCGGTCGCACCGTGCTGCACGGAGCGACGGTCACCGAGGTGACGGTTCGCACCCCGCTTCCGGTGGTCGGGCTGCTCGGGCCGGGCGGGACCCTGACGGTGCGTGGTCACGCCCTGGAGGAGACCCCGTGACGGCGGGGGAGAGGGCGGGCGGGGCTGAGGACGGCTCCGCGATGGTCGAGTTCCTGGGGGTCGCCCTCGTCCTGCTGGTCCCGCTGGTCTACCTCGTGGTGACGCTCGGCCGGGTGCAGGCCGGCGCGTTCGCCGCAGAGGGTGCCGCCCGCGAGGCGGTCCGGGCGATGGTCACCGCGGAGTCGTCGACGGCGGGGGCCGCGCGCGCCCGGACCTCCGTGGAGATCGCGCTCGCCGACCAGGGCTTCACCCGCGACGACGGCGTGCTCACCCTGGACTGCTCCACCTCCCCGTGCCTGACGCCGGGCGCGGCCGTGGGCGCCGTCGTGCGCGTCGAGGTGGCGCTGCCCCTCGTGCCCGACGCCGTCCGGGGGTGGGTGCCGCTGTCCGTCCAGGTCGAGGCGGCGCGCACCGGCACCGTGGACCGTTACACGCGGGCGCGGCCGTGACACGGGAGGCGGCCCGCACCTCCCGTCCGGGGGTGCGGGCCGCCGTCATGCCATTCCTACGGGAAGCTCGGCCGTCAGGTGGTCGAGCAGGTGGCCGTCGGGTTGTTGCTGTTGCCGTTCCGGTAGACGGTGATGCCGAAGTTGTTGCCGGCACCGTTCGGTGTCGCCGTCAGTGTGCCGCTGGTGCCGGACACCGTGGCGTTCCAGGAGTTCTGCAGGGTCTGGCCGCCCTGCAGCCGGATCGCGACGCGCCACGACGAGCTGCCGGACACGGCGAACGTGACGTTGAACCGGTCGGACCATTCGTTCGCGCGCGTGACCGTCACGGTGCAGCCGTCACCGGGCTGCGGGTCCGGGTTGGTGCCCGTGCCGCCGGCGTTCAGCGCGTCGAGCGTGTAGTTGTAGGCGGTCTTCTTGTTGCCGTTGCCGTCGAACAGCAGCGGGGTGTCACCGGCGCGCCACGAGTCGGAGTCCCGCACGCCCCAGACGCTGATGCCGGTGCACCGCGCGACGGCGAGGCAGGCCTGGACGATGCCGCGGTACTGCTCGGCCTGCGAGGTGCCGGAGCCGGCGATGTCGAGCTCGGTGATCTGGACGTCGACCCCGAGTGCCGCGAAGTTGCCCAGCGTCTCGTGGTAGTTGTTCGGCACCGGGTTGCCGCTGTTGAAGTGGGCCTGGAAGCCGACGCAGTCGATCGGCACGCCACGGGACTTGAAGTCGCGGACCATGTTGTACACGGCCTGGGTCTTGGCGTGGGACCAGTTGTCGGTGTTGTAGTCGTTGTAGCAGAGCTTGGCGTTCGGGTCGGCCGCCCGGGCCGCGCGGAACGCGGCCTCGATCCAGTCGTTGCCGGTGCGCTGCAGGTTCGAGTCACGGCGGGCGCCGGAGGAACCGTCGGCGAACGCCTCGTTCACGACGTCCCAGGAATGGATCTGGCCGCGGTAGTGCGTGGCCACCTGGGTCACGTGGTTGAGCATCGCGTTCCGCAGCGCGGAACCGCTCATGTTCTGCATCCAGCCGGGCTGCTGCGAGTGCCAGGCCAGGGTGTGGCCGCGGACCTGCTTGCCGTTGGACCGGGCCCAGCTGACGATCCGATCGCCGTTGGTGTAGTTGAACTGGTTCTGGTTCGGCTCGGTCGCGTCGAGCTTCATCTCGTTCTCCGCGGTGACCATGTTGAACTCGCGGTTCGCGATGGTCGTGTACTGCGAGTCGTTGAGCTTGCCCGCAGCGATGGCCGTGCCGAAGTACCGGCCCGACTCCGCGGCCGCCGCCTGCAGCGTGCTGCCGGCCGCCTGTGCGGAGGTTGCTGCCATGCCTGCGGTGAGCACCACCGCGGTCAGGGTGGCGAGCGAGACGACTCGCAGCCTGCGCCGGGGGCGCGGTGACGTGAGCGTTCGGGTCATCGTTGATCCCTTCATGCTGGACGTGCCTTCGTTGGCTCGTCGGACGTGGAAAAGGATTTCGATCCTCGGCGCCGACTGTCAAGGGATTCTGCTAAACGTTTTCAAAGAAGCTCACTACTTGAAACGTTTAGGTTCATCCGACCTTTCCCGGGAGGCGTCGCGCGCGAGCATCACCGCGGGCCGGGCGGGCCGGGCGGGCCGGGCGGGCCGGGCGGGCCGCCGCGATCCGCACCAGAATGGGGAAATGAGCCCCACGCAGCAGCCCGAGGCCTCCCGAACCGGCTCCGCGGACGGCGAGTGCGGCCGCATCATGTTGCTGACCTCGGCGTTCGTCGCGTTCGCGCTGATGCTCGTCGCCGTGGTCGCCTCGGCGAGCTCGGTCCACCTGGACCGCAAGGCTCTGTACGCCGTCGCCGACCTCGCCGCGGCCGATGCCGCGGGTGCGATGTCGCCGGACTCCTTCTACGCGGGGCACGGCGCTCCCGCCGACGGCGCCCCGCTCACCCTGTCCGACGCCGCGGTGCGCGCCGCCGTCGACCGCTATCTCGCCGAGCACCCGCCCGCGATCCCCGTGCGGGTCACCGGGGCGTCGTCGCCCGACGGCCGGTCGGCCCGGGTGACGCTCGCCGCCGTGTCGCGGCCGCCCCTGCTGAGCTGGTTCACCGACGCGTTCGGCGGTGGCGTCCCGATGTCGGCGTCGTCGACCGCTCGGGCGTGGTGAGCGCGGGTTAGGTTGTGGCCATGAGCGAGCAGCACGGCACGAACGACCCGGAGCCCGGGACGCGTCTGGAGCCCCAGCAGATCTTCGACCTCGCCCGGCAGGGCGCCGACGTGCTGCTGGACCTCGTGGACGCGGGTCTCCCCGTCGACCTGGCCGACGAGGCGGGCAACACGTTGCTGATGCTCGCCGCGTACCACGGGCACGCCGCCCTGACCGCGGGCCTGGCCGAGCGGGGTGCCGACGTGAACCGGCTCAACAGCAACAACCAGGCGCCGCTCGCGGGTGCCGTCTTCAAGGACGAGGCCGAGGTGGTCCGGGTGCTCGTCGAGCACGGCGCGGACCCGGACGCAGGGACACCCAGCGCCCGCGCGACGGCGCAGATGTTCGGGCGCGAGCTGCCCGGGCCCGGGACCCGCTGAGGCCCCCCGGGCGGTCGGCGGCCTTTCCGGCGTCGGGCACGACGATGCGCGGGTAACCTTGAACATCGTGGCAACCAACGACTTTCCCGCAGAGATCAAGGCGCTCCGCGCCACCCTCGAGTCCATCGAGGCCGTGAGCGACCCCACCGCACTGCAGGCGAAGATCGCCGAGCTCTCCGAGCAGGCGTCGGCGCCCAACCTCTGGGACGACCCGGACGAGGGCCAGCGAGTGTCCTCCGCGCTGTCGGCGGCGCAGGCCGAGCTCGACCGCGTGGAGAAGCTCGGCGCCCGTATCGACGACGTCGAGACGCTCGTCGAGCTGGGCCACGAGATGGACGACGCCGACTCGCTCACCGAGGCCGAGGAGGAGGTCGCCAAGATCCGCAAGGATCTCGCGGCCCTCGAGGTGCGTACCCTGCTCAACGGCGAGTACGACTCCCGCGAGGCGGTCGTGACGATCCGCGCGGGCGCCGGCGGCGTCGATGCCGCGGACTTCGCCGAGATGCTGATGCGCATGTACCTGCGCTGGGCCGAGCGGCACGGCTACCCCACCAAGGTGGGCGACACCTCCTACGCGGAGGAGGCGGGCCTGAAGTCGGCGACCTTCGAGGTCAACGTGCCCTACGCGTTCGGCAACCTGTCCGTCGAGGCCGGCACGCACCGGCTCGTGCGCATCTCGCCGTTCGACAACCAGGGCCGCCGGCAGACGTCGTTCGCCGCGGTCGAGGTGATCCCGCTCATCGAGCAGACGGACCACATCGACATCCCGGAGTCGGAGCTCAAGATCGACGTCTACCGCTCGTCGGGCCCGGGTGGGCAGTCCGTGAACACCACGGACTCCGCGGTGCGCATGACGCACATCCCGACCGGTGTGGTGGTCGCCATGCAGAACGAGAAGTCGCAGATCCAGAACCGCGCCGCCGCGTACCGCGTGCTCCAGTCGCGCCTGCTCCTGCTGCGCAAGGCGGAGGAGGCGGCCACGCGCAAGGAGATGGCCGGCGACATCAAGGCCAGCTGGGGCGACCAGATGCGCTCGTACGTGCTGCAGCCGTACCAGATGGTCAAGGACCTGCGCACGGAGCACGAGTCGGGCAACCCGCAGGCGGTCTTCGACGGCGCGATCGACGACTTCATCGAGGCCGGCATCCGCTGGCGCCGGGGTACGGCGTCGAACTGACGCCGTACCGCCGTCGCGGTTCGAATTGCGGCTTCCAGTCTAATTTGGCCGATATGGTGCCCGTCCTTTGCGTGATGGGGTGAGTTCTGTCGGCGTGTCTGCCCGACACGCCACCGGTCGGCCCACCTAGTCTCGGGCTCGTGATCAGGTTCGAGAACGTGTCGAAGGTCTATGCGCGCGGCGCACGGCCTGCCCTCGACCAGGTCTCCGTGGACGTCGAGCGTGGCGAGTTCGTGTTCCTCGTGGGGGCCTCGGGCTCGGGCAAGTCGACGTTCCTGTCGTTGGTGCTGCGCGAGCAGCGGCCGACGCGGGGGCGCGTCTACGTGGCGGGGCGCGACGTCGCCAACCTCTCCGGCTGGCGCGTGCCCACGCTGCGCCGTCAGCTCGGCGTGGTGTTCCAGGACTTCCGGCTGCTGCAGAACAAGACCGTGCACGAGAACGTGGCGTTCGCCCTGCAGGTCATCGGCAAGCCGCGGCACGTCATCCGTGACACGGTGCCCGAGGTCCTGGAGATGGTGGGCCTGACGGGCAAGGGCAAGCGGATGCCCACCGAGCTCTCGGGCGGTGAGCAGCAGCGCGCCGCGATCGCGCGAGCCATCGTCAACCGGCCGCAGATCCTGCTGGCCGACGAGCCCACGGGCAACCTCGACCCCACCACCTCGCTGGGCATCATGCGTCTGCTGGACCGCATCAACCGCACCGGCACCACGGTGGTCATGGCCACGCACGACGACGAGATCGTCAACGAGATGCGCCGCCGGGTGGTCGAGCTGTCCGACGGCGTGGTGGTCCGCGACGAGGCCCGCGGCGGCTACGGCGAGCGCGAGGCGATCCTGCCCGACGTCGGCGCGTCGCCCGTGCTCGACGCGCCCGGCAGCGGCACCCGCGCGCCGGTCCAGACGGTGCGGGGGTCCTGACCGTGCGCTTCCAGTTCGTGCTGGGCGAGGTCGTCTCCGGCCTGCGCCGCAACACCACGATGGTCGTCGCCGTCGTGCTCGTGACGTTCGTGTCGCTCACGTTCGTGGGTGCCGCCGCGCTCCTGCAGACCCAGATCAGCAAGCTCAAGGACGACTGGTACGACCTCGTCGAGGTGTCGGTGTTCCTGTGCCCCGAGGGCTCCGTCTCCCCGACGTGCGCGGGCGGCGAGGCCACGAAGAACCAGGTCGACGCCGTCCGCCAGGTCATCGACACGGAGCTGACCGACGAGGTCAGCAAGGTCTACTTCGAGTCCAAGGAGCAGGCGTTCGAGGCGTTCAGCGAGCGCTACCCGGACGGCTACCAGGGCACGCAGCTCACCGCCGACGACATGCAGGCGTCCCTACGGCTCAAGCTGACCGACGCCGAGCAGTTCGCCGTGGTCAGCGACGTGCTGTCCGGGCGGGACGGTGTCGAGATCGTCGAGGACCAGCGCGCCGTCTTCGAGCCGCTGTTCCGCACGCTCAACGTGGCCACCCTGCTCGCGGCCGGGCTGGCCGGTGTCATGCTCCTGGCCGCGGTCCTGCTGATCACCACCACCATCCGGCTGAGTGCCGTATCCCGGCGCAAGGAGACGGAGATCATGCGCCTGGTGGGCGGGTCCAACCTGTTCATCCAGCTGCCCTTCCTGCTGGAGGGGGCGCTGGCGGCGGTGCTGGGCTCGTTGTTCGCCGGAGGTGGGCTCTGGCTGGCCGTGCGATTCATGGTCAGCGACTGGCTCGAACGGTCGGTCGACTGGGTGGCCTACGTCTCGGAGGTCGACGTGCTCCGGGTGGCCCCCTTGCTCGTGGTCATGGCCGTGGCCCTGGCCGCGCTCTCGTCCTTCTTCACCCTCAACAGGTACACGAGGATCTGATGACGACTCTGCGTCACCACACCGTGCGTCACCACACCGTGCGTCACCACACCGCCAGGGCGCGTGGGCGCGGCGCGCTGGCCGCGGCGCTCTCGCTCGTGCTGCTCCTCGGCGGCGCGACAGCCGTGCACGCCGACGACCTCGACGACCGCCGCGCCGCCGCGGAACGCCAGCAGGCGGCCAAGGAGAAGGAGCGCGAGGGCCTCGAGGCGGAGCTGGAGCACACGGACACGCAGCTGGCCGACGCCGTGCTCGAGCTGAACCAGGTCGAGGGCCGGCTGCCCGTGGCGGAGGCAGAGCTCGCCGTCGCCCAGGCGGAGCTGGAGCAGGCCGAGCGCGAGGCGGCGATCCTCGCCCAGCGTCTGGCCGACGCCCAGCTCGAGGAGGCCAAGGTCAGCCAGGCGCTCCGGGACGGCTCCGGCAAGGTCGACGGGGCCCGCGACGACATCGCGCAGATGGCTCGTGAGGAGTTCCGCGGCTCGGGCAGCGCCTCGACGCTCGGCCTGGTCACAGGCGCGCAGAGCACCGAGGAGTTCATCGACGGGTACTCGGTGTCGTCGTCGGCCGCACGGATCCGGGCGCGGACGCTCGCCGAGCTCCAGGATGCCGAGGCGACCGCCCGCAACCTCCAGGCACGGCTGACCGCGATCCGCGAGGTGGTCTCGGAGCTCAAACAGCTGGCCGACGAGAACGTCGACTCCAAGGAGCGGGCCAAGCAGGCCGCGGTCGCGCGCAAGGCGGAGATCGAGCGGCTGATCGCGGAGCAGCAGCGGCTCAAGGCGCGTATCGAGCAGCGCAAGCACGTCGCCGTGGCCAACATGCAGAGCACGGAGCAGGAGCTGAGCTCCATCGAGTCGGACCTCAAGGAGATCATCCGCAAGCAGGAGAAGCGGGACGAGCGCCTCGCCCAGGAGCGGGCCGAGAAGGAGGCCGCGTCGGGCGGCGGTTCGTCCGGTGGTTCGGGTGGCTCGTCGGGCGGCTCCTCGGGCGGGGGTGGCGGTGGCGGTGGCGCGGGAACCTTCTCGTTCCTCAGCTACCCGACGGCGAGCCCGGTCATCACGTCGTCGTACGGCATGCGGTTCCACCCGGTGCTGAACTACTCGCGCCTGCACGCGGGGACCGACTTCCGGGCGTACTGCGGCACTCCGATCATGGCCGCCGCGGACGGCACCGTGGTCTACGCCCGCACGCTCGCCGGCCTGGGCAACCAGGTGCTGATCAACCACGGCTACTCGCCCAAGGGCAGCAGCGTCATGACCAGTGCCAACCACCTCACGTCGTTCGCCGTCTCGTCGGGGCAGCATGTCTCACGCGGTCAGGTCATCGGGTACTCCGGCACCACCGGGACGTCCACGGCCTGCCACCTACACTTCGAGGTCTACATCAACGGTTCGACGGTCGACCCGATGACCTGGCTCTAAAAGCCTGGTCCACGCGGGTGCGGCACGTAAACTGGGACGTCGCGCCGTCTGCACGGTGCGCGCCGCACCAGCAGATCCCGGAGGGAGACCATGGCCAAGAAGAACGTGGACGATCCGCGCAAGATCGTGGCGAACAACAAGAAGGCCCGTCATGACTACGTGATCGAGGACGTCTTCGAGGCCGGGCTCGTGCTCTCGGGAACCGAGGTCAAGGCCCTGCGTATGGGGCGCGCGTCCCTCACGGACGGCTACGCCAACATCGACCGCGGCGAGGCCTGGCTCGAGAACGTGCACATCCCGGCCTATTTCCAGGGCACGTGGAACAACCATGCGCCTCGCCGTCGCCGCAAGCTGCTGCTGCACCGCCACGAGATCGAGCGGCTGGAGTCGAAGTCGCGCGAGAAGGGGCACACCCTCATCCCGCTGTCGCTGTACTTCCTGGACGGGCGCGCCAAGGTGGAGATCGCGCTCGCCCGAGGCAAGAAGGAGTACGACAAGCGGCAGACCCTGCGCGAGCAGCAGGACATGCGTGAGGCGCAGCGGGCGATGCGGCAGAAGGAACTGCTCGGCTGAGCGGTCGTCCGGGTCCACTGTTAGTGAAATAACGTTCCCGACGGGGGTGTTGTCCCCTAGACTGGGGACGTTCCGCACGGGCCTGGCTCGTGGGGGGCGGTTGACAACAACATAGGGGCTGATCGGTTTCGACGGTGGTCGTGCTTCGAGGAGAAGCGGGCCGAGGACGCAGGCTTATCTCGTAAACGATGCCTGCAAACACATAGTTGCCGATAACTCGCGCAACGAGTTCGCCCTCGCCGCCTGAGCGAGCCCGAACTCCGTCGGCCTGGGAAATGCTTCCGTCCCAGTAGCCGGCGTCATCTAGGAAGCCACTGCTCGTAGCCCTCGTCATCGGGGCTACGGGAACACTCAGGTGACTGGGCCTGTCCGTGAACGTGTCTGCGCGAGCACGGGGGCCGAGAAAATCCATAGCAGACTGCGCCCGGAGAAGTACTGGAAAAGCGTCACCGGACCCGGGTTCGATTCCCGGCAGCTCCACCCCTATGACTCAGCGACGTGCGCCCCTCGGGGCCACGTCGCTTTGTTGTGTCCCCGGGGGTTCGCCATCGTCGGGCTGCTCCCTGAGATCGCGGCGGACCTCGCCGCTGCCGAGGCCCGTGCACGGCCGCTCGACGGCGACCCACGCCCGAGGCACACTGACAGCGACGTGGACACCGGGGTCCGCGCGCACGAGCGAAAGGCACCACATGGCCGACTACGCGGACGTCTACCGGCGCAGCCTCGCCGACCCCGACGGGTTCTGGGGCGAACAGGTCGATCTGGTGTCGTGGTTCCGCAAGCCCACCCGTGTGCTCGACGCCGACAGCCCGCCGTTCTGCCGCTGGTTTCCCGACGGCCGGATGAACACCTGCTACAACGCACTGGACCGGCACGTCATCGCGGGGCGCGGGGACCAGGCCGCACTGATCTACGACAGCCCGGTCACCGGCACCACCACGACGATCACCTACGCGACGCTGCTGCAGGACGTGGCCGCGTTCGCCGGCGCCCTCAGGGACCTCGGCGTGCAACAGGGCGACCGGGTGGTGGTCTACATGCCGATGGTGCCCGAGGCCGTCGTCGCCATGCTCGCGTGCGCCCGGCTGGGGGCGGTGCACTCGGTGGTCTTCGGCGGCTTCGCCGCGAACGAGCTGGCGGCCCGGATCGACGACGCCCAGCCCAAGGTGGTGGTCTCCGCGTCGTGCGGCATCGAGCCTTCACGCATCGTGGAGTACAAGCCGCTGCTCGACAGGGCTCTGGAGCTGGCCGACCACGAGCCGTCGTCGTGCGTGGTGCTGCAGCGGCCGCAGGCGACCGCCACGCTCGTCGAGGGCCGGGACCTCGACTGGGCCACCGCCATGCACGCCGGCCGGACCAACCCCGCCGCGTGCGCGGAGGTCGCGGCGACCGATCCGCTCTACATCCTGTACACCTCGGGCACCACGGGGAAGCCCAAGGGAATCCTGCGGGACAACGGCGGCCACGCCGTGGCCCTGGCCTGGTCCATGCGCAACATCTACGACATCGGGGCGGGCCAGGTCTGGTGGACGGCGTCCGACGTCGGGTGGGTGGTCGGCCACTCCTACACCGTCTACGGGCCGCTCATCGCGGGCGCCACCTCCGTGCTGTACGAGGGCAAGCCGGTCGGTACGCCGGATGCGGGGGCGTTCTGGCGCGTCATCGCCGAGCACGGTGTCGAGGCTCTGTTCACCGCACCGACCGCCGTCCGGGCGATCAAGAAGGAGGATCCGGAGGGGGCCCTGCTGGCAGAGCACGACATCTCATCCCTGCGGCACCTGTTCCTCGCGGGGGAGCGGCTCGATCCAGGCACGTACGAGTGGGCCGGCCGTGTCCTGGGTGTGCCCGTCGTCGACCACTGGTGGCAGACCGAGACCGGCTGGGCCGTCGTCGCCAACCTCCGCGGCCTGGAGCCGATGCCGACCCGGCCCGGCTCGCCGTCGGTGCCCGTACCGGGGTTCGACGTGCAGGTGCTGCTGCCCGACGGCACGGTCGCCGGCCCGAACCAGGAGGGCAGCCTCGCGATCCGGTTGCCGCTCCCGCCCGGCACCCTGCAGACGCTGTGGCGCGACGACGAACGGTACGTGTCGTCGTACCTCGCGGCCTACGACGGGTACTACCTCACGGGCGACGGCGGTTACATCGACGGCGACGGGTACGTCCACGTCATGGGTCGCACCGACGACGTCATCAACGTGGCCGGGCACCGCCTCTCCACCGGGGCGATCGAGGGCGTCCTGGCCGCACATCCCGCCGTCGCGGAGTGCGCGGTGATCGGCGCCGCCGACGACCTCAAGGGCCAGGTGCCGCGCGGGCTCGTGGTGCTCAAGGCGGGTGCCGACCCGGAGGGCGTGGCGGCCGAGCTCGTGGCCGCCGTCCGCGACCAGGTGGGCCCGGTCGCCGCCTTCAAGGACGTGGAGATCGTCGCAGGGCTGCCCAAGACCCGCTCGGGCAAGATCCTGCGACGCACCATGCGCCAGCTGGCCGACGGCGAGCACCCGGTGGTGCCGTCGACGATCGAGGACCCGGCGGTGCTCGCGGCGCTGGAGCCGGTGCTGCGGCGGGACTGACATCTGTCACGGCAGGCCGGTGCGGATCGTGCGAATACCGGTGATCGGAGGCACTGCCCGTCGTGCGTGGCGCGTCGGAGGGTGGGTTCATGAACCGAAACCATCACCCGACCGACACCGAGCCACACGTCCGGCCCCGACGGGCGCGCGGCAGGGGCGTGGCCCTGCTGGCCGTCCTGGGGCTCGCCGGTGCCCTCGCGGTGCCGGCAGCGGCCGACGTCCGACCGGACGCCTCCCAGGTCGAGTGGGGCACCTGTCCCGCCGACGTCGCGGCGGAGGCGGCCCCCTACGTGCTGGACTGCGCGACGGTGCCCGTCCCGCTGGACTACGCCGACCCCGACGGCGAGCAGATCGAGCTGCAGCTCTCCCGTCTGGCGAGCGACGACCCGGCGAAGCGGCGCGGCGCGCTCCTGCTCAACCCCGGCGGTCCGGGAGGCTCCGGGCTCACCCAGTCCACGCTGCTGATGTCGCGGGGCCTGCCGGACGGCGTGCTGGACGCCTACGACCTGATCGGCATGGACACCCGCGGCGTGGGCCACTCGACCCGGATCGACTGCGGGTTCACCGTGGGCGGCGACTACTTCGGCAACGTCCCGCCGTGGGCGGTCGACGACGCCGCGGTCGTCGAGCGCGCCGAGGTGGTCAGGGCCGCGGCCGAGCAGTGCGCCGACAGCGACGAGAACGGGCTGCTGCGGCACGTGTCGACGGCCAACATGGCTCGCGACCTGGACAGCATCCGGGAGGCGCTCGGCGAGGAGAAGGCCAGCTACCTGGGGTACTCCTACGGTTCCGCGCTGGGCGCGGCGTACGTCTCGATGTTCCCCGACACGGCCGATCGTGTGGTGCTCGACAGCAACGTCGGCGACACGCACCTCGACCAGGCGGGCCTGCGCCGGTTCGCCCAGGGGTTCGAGCAGACGTTCCCCGACTTCGCGAGGTGGGCGGCCAAGCGGCACGCCGCGTACGGCCTCGGCACGACGCCGGCGCAGGTGCGTGCCAACTACCTCGAGACCGCCGAGCGGCTCGACCGTGAACCTCTGCTCGGGGTCGACGGCGCCCTGTTCCGTCAGGTGGTCTTCGGCGGGCTCTACAGCCCGCTGAGCTACGGCCGCACGGCGCAGACCTGGCAGTCGCTGGCGGAGGGTGACGCGGGCTCCGCCCGCACCCAGCTGGACGAGGCGTCCCCGCTCTCCAACGCGCTGTCGGTATTCATCGCGTCGACCTGCAACGACAGCGAGTGGCCCGAGGACGTCCGGTCCTATCGCAAGGCCGTGGCCGAGGACCGCACGAGGTTTCCGCTGTTCGGCGCGGCCTCGGCCAACATCGTGCCCTGCGCGTACTGGTCCGAGCCGGTCGAGCCGCCGGTGCGGATCGCCGCCGAGGGACCGCGGAACGTGCTGATCCTGCAGAACCGCCACGACCCGGTGACCCCGCTGGCCGGCGGCCAGCGGCTCCGCGAGAAGTTCGGCGACCGGGCCCGGCTCGTGACCGTGGACGGCAGCGGTCACGGTGTCTACACGCTCGGCGACAACGCGTGCGCCCTGAACATCGGGACGACCTACCTGGTCACGGGGGAGATGCCGAGGCGCGACGTGTCCTGCGCCGCGGGCTGACGCACTCGCCCGGACCGGCTCCGCGCTAGGGTGACGCCGTGCAACACCCCGGAGACCCTGGCCTCGTCCCGGAGCCTGCGTCGGTGCAGGTGCCGGGCGGAACGGTGCTGATCGAGGACGGCGCGCGCGTCGGAACCGACCCGGCGCTGCGGCCCGCCGCGCGCTGGTGGCGACGCGTCACGGAGGACGCGTTCGGCCTCGACCTCGTCCCCGCGGGGGCGGAGGTCGGGGCCGTCGTCTTCGCCGTCGCCCCCGACCTGCCGAGCGGCGGCTACCGCATCGACGTGCGCGCGCCGGGCGCGGTCCGGGTGGATGCCGCAGACCTCGCCGGTGCGCACGCCGCCGCCCAGACCCTGCGCCAGCTCGCCGGCCCGGACGCCTACCGCCGCAGCGGCCTGCGCCCGCTCGAGCTGCCGGTGGTCCGCGTCGAGGACCATCCGCGCTTCGAGTGGCGGGGCGTGCTGCTCGATGTCGCCCGGCACTTCCTGCCCAAGCACGACGTGCTGCGGTTCATCGACCTCGCCGCGGCCCACCGCCTGAACGTGCTGCAGCTGCACCTCACCGACGACCAGGGCTGGCGCGTCCAGGTCCATCGCTACCCCGAGCTGACCCGCACCGGAGCCTGGCGCCGCGAGTCCACGATCGGCACCTGGCGCACCGGGTCCCGTGACGGCCGCCCGCACGGCGGGTTCTACACGCAGGACGACCTGCGCGAGATCGTCGGCTACGCACGCGACCGCGGGGTCACCGTGGTCCCCGAGATCGACGTGCCCGGTCACGTCGAGGCCGCCGTCGCCGCCTATCCAGAGCTCGGTACGCGCAAGAGCCGCAGCGGCGTCCGCACCACGTGGGGCATCAGCCAGGACGTGCTCGACCCGTCCGAGGGCTCACTCGCGTTCTTCCGGCACGTCCTGGACGAGGTGCTCGACGTCTTCGACGCGCCCTGGATCGCACTCGGTGGCGACGAGGTGCCGCCCACCCTCTGGCGGGAGTCGCCCGGGATCGTCGCGCGGGCCCGTGCGCTGGGCCTGCCCGACGTCGCCCAGCTGCACGGCTGGTTCGTCGCCCGCCTCGCGGAGCACGTGTCCGACGCCGGCCGCCGCGCCGTCGTCTGGGACGAGGCGATGTCGCCGATGCTGCCGCGCGACGTGATCGTCACCTCGTGGCGGGGCTACGCACAGGGTGCCGAGGCGCTCGCCGCCGGACACGACGTCGTGATGGCGCCCGAGCAGGCCGTCTACCTGGACCACCGCGCGGGGGAGCACCCGGCGGAGCCGATCCCGGTCGGGTTCCTGCGCACGGTCGAGGACGTCTACGCCTTCGAGCCGCTGCCCGCGCCGCTGGCCGTGCGCGTCGAGGCCCAGGCGGCCGAGAGGCCCGGCCGCCTGCTGGGCACCCAGGCGCAGGTCTGGACCGAGCACCTCGACAGCGCGCGGCGCGTCGACTACGCGACCTACCCCCGGCTCGCGGCCTTCGCCGAGGTGGCATGGTCGCCCGGGGCCGACCGGGAGCCGGGGTCGGCGGCGGCCGAGCAGTTCCTCGAACGCCTGGAGCGGCAGCACCTGCCGCGCCTCGACGCGTACGGCGTCGAGTACCGGCCGCTCGGCGGCCCCCACCCGTGGCAGACCCGGCCCGGCGTCGAGGGCTACCCCCGCGACCTGGCGGCGGAGACCGCCGTCGGCGGCTGGGCGGGTCTCGGTGGCTGGCGGGAGGACGACGCGTGACCGGCACGATCCTGGTGCGCGACGCCCGGCTGCCGCAGCGCGACGGGACGTTGTCCGAGCCGGTGGACCTGCACGTGGCCCGCGGCCGGATCGCGGCGGTCACCCGCACGGCACCGGACCAGGACAGCACCCGTGACGGCGCCGTCCTCGAAGGCCGCGGCCGCATCGCCCTGCCCGGCTTCGTGGACGCCCACACCCACGCCGAGGCCGCCGTGCTCGAACCGGACGTGCAGCTCGCGATGCTGCGCCAGGGCATCACGACGGTCGTCGCGGGTCAGGACGGCGTCTCCTTCGCCCCGACCGACCGTGCGACCTACGACTGGGCGAGCACGTACTTCGCCGCGATCAACGGGGTGCACCCCACGTTCACGGGCGGGTCCGTGGGCGACCTCCTGTCCACCTATCACCGCAGCATCCCCGTGAACGTCGCATACCTCGTGCCGCACGGCACCCTGCGGTACCGCGTGCTCGGGGCGGCGCAGCGCCCGGCGTCGGACGACGAGATCGCGACGATGGCGGGCCTGCTGGAGCAGGCGCTGGACGACGGCGCCTGCGGCCTCTCGACCGGCCTCGAGTACGTGCCCGCCGCCTACGCCGACGAACGGGAGCTCGTGGCGCTCGCCACGGTCGTCGCAGCGCGCGGCCTGCCGCACGTGAGCCACATGCGCGGGTACGAGGACCGGGGCGTCGCGGGCCTCGACGAGCTGATGCGCATCGCCCGCGCGTCCGGCGTCGCGACGCACGTGTCGCACCTGCACGGCCCCGCAGCGGACCTGCTCGAGCAGGTCGACGCCGCCCGAGCAGCGGGCCGTGACGTCACCTACGACTCCTACCCCTACCTGCGCGGCTGCTCCATCCTGTCGATGGTCGCGCTGCCCACATGGCTGCCCCTCGCGGACGCCGCGGCGACCGTCGCCGCCCTGCGCGACCCTGCCCTCGCCGACCGGCTGGGCGAGCACTTCGCGGGCCTCACCGATCTCTGGCCCCGCATCACCTTCGCCTCCGTGCCCGGCGCGGAGTGGGCGGAGGGCATGACCCTGCCCGACGTCGCCGCGCGGCTCGGGCGCCCGGCCCCCGACACGGTGGTCGAGATCCTGACCGTCAGCGCCTTGCGCGCGAGCTGCGTGTTCGCCCAGCCGCCGACCAACTCGCCCGAGTCCGTCCGCGCGCTCGCGGGCCACGCGGGGCACCTGGCCGGATCGGACGCCATCTACTGGGGCGGACGCCCGCACCCGCGTGGCTGGGGTGCCTTCGCCCGGCTGCTCGACGAGCACGTCCGGGACGGTTCGTGGACGTGGTGGGACGCGGCCGAGCACCTCTCGGGCCGTGCCGCACGGCGGTTCGCGCTGCCGGACCGCGGCCGGATCGTGCCGGGGGCGGTGGCGGACCTCGTGCTCGTGGACCCGGGCACGGTGCGTGACGAGGCGACCTACGAGGCGCCGCGCACACCGGCGTCGGGCATCGAGGACGTGCTGGTCGGGGGAGTACCGGCGCTCACCGACGGCGCCCTCACCGGGGCGACGCCGGGGCACGCCCTGCGCCCCGCGTAGCCGCCGTACCGGACGGGGTGTGCGCCGAGACCCGGTGACGAGGCAGGATGTGCGTGTGCTGCGCATCGACGACCCCACGTTCACCTGGCCGCTGCTGACGCTCGACGAGGCCGCGCTGGACCACAACATCACGACCGTGGCGGGTGCCTTCGCCGCCGGAGGCGTGGAACACGCGCCCCACGTGAAGACCCACATGTCCCGGGGGATCTGGGAGCGGCAGGCCGCCGCCGGCGCCTGGGGCGCGACGGTGGCCACTCCCGCGCAGCTCCGCACGGTGCTCGGCTGGGGCGTGCCGGGTGCGGGCCGCCGCGTCTTCGTCGCGAACGAGCTGGTCGACGCGCGAGACGTCGCGTGGCTGCGTTCCGCGCTGACCGACGGCGCGGCCGACGAGGTCTGGCTGTACGTGGACTCCGGGTACGGCGTGGACCTGCTCGCCGCCGGGTTCGCCGGTGCGGCACCCGAGGTGCTCGCGCGGCTCGGCGTGCTCGTCGAGCTGGGCGTCCCCGGCGGCCGCACCGGTGTCCGCACCGTGTCCGACGCCGTCGTGCTCGCCGTCCGCGTGCACGACGCCGGGCTCCGGCTCGCCGGGGTCGCGGGCTACGAGGGACCCGTGGCGGGTGGCACCAGCGAGGAGGAGCTGGCCGCGGTCGGCAGGTGGTGCGACGACCTGCGTTCCGTGGGCGCGCAGATCGGTGGCCTCGTCCAGGGACCCACGGTGCTGAGCGCGGGCGGCAGCGCGTTCGCCGACGTCGTGACCCGGCACCTGGCCGTGCCCGTCCGGGACGCCGCCGGCGTGGACGTGCCGACGCGTGTGGTGCTCCGGTCGGGCGCGTACGTGACGCACGACCACGGCCACTACCTGCGCACCGACCCGTGGACGCGACTGGGCGCGGAGGCGCTCCGGCCCGCGATCACCGTCTGGGCCTCGGTCCTGTCCGCGCCCGAGCCCGGGCTGGCCATCTGCGGCATGGGGCGCCGGGACGTGTCGTTCGACATCGACCTGCCTACCCCGCTCGTCGTCCGGAGGCCGGACGCCGCCGGGCGACTCGGCGAGGCCCGCGACCTGGCGGGCATGCGCGTGACCGCCCTCAACGACCAGCACGCCTACCTCGCGACGGACCCCACGGGCGGTCCCGCGCTCGCGCCGGGCGACGTCGTCGGGTTCGGGATCTCGCACCCGTGCACCACCCTCGACAAGTACCGCACGGCCCTGGTGACCCGTGGCGACGAGGTCGCCGAGCAGGTCACCCTCGATTTCTGACGCCCTGACCGAACCGAACTACCGCACCTCAGCAAGGAGAGCTCGATGACCAGCAAGACCGCCGTCTCCACCCCGGACGCCCCCGCACCCGCGCACACGTTCCACCAGGGCGTGCGCAAGGGCCCGTTCGTGCAGGTCTCGGGGCAGGGCCCCATGGACCCCGCGACCAAGCAGTACGTGGCACCGGGCGACGTGGCCGCGCAGACCACGCGCACGCTCGAGAACGTGCGGGCGGTCGTCGAGGCGAGCGGCGCCACGTTCGACGACGTGGTCATGCTGCGGGTCTACCTGACCAAGCGCGAGGACTTCGCGCCCATGAACGACGCCTACGGCGAGTTCGTGACGAAGTACTGCCCGAGCGGCGTGCTGCCGAGCCGCACCACGGTGTTCGTCGGCCTGCCCCACGAGGAGATGCTGGTGGAGATCGACGCGCTGGCGGTCACCGACTGATCGTCGGTCGCCAGCCGGTACAGCTAGTCGGTACAGCTAGTCGGCGGGTGCGGGGTCAGGGGTCGCGGCGGGCGGCAGAGCGGGGCCGTCGCCGCGGTTCCTGGCCAGCTGCCGGCGTGCACCGACCACCACCAGCAGCACCACACCCGCCAGCGCGAGCCACGGGATGATCGCGCCGAGCACCAGGACCACCACGTTGAACGTGCTGACCAGGGCGTTCCAGCCTGCCGCCAGGCCGCCGAGGAAGCCGTCGGGCTTCGCCTGGGCGGCGGGCGTGCCCTCCGCGACGATCTCGACGTGCAGGGTGGACATCGCCACCTCGTCCGAGAGCCGGTTCCGCTCGGACACCCGGGAGTCCAGCTCGGCCTGACGTGTGGACAGCTCCGCCTCGATCTCGATGAGGTCGGCGGTGCGGTCGGCGTCGGCCATGAGCTCGCGCAGCCGGTCGGTCGAGGTGCGCAGCGCCTCGATACGGGCGTCGAGGTCCTGCGCCGTACCCGTGACGTCGACGGTCTCGACGTGGCGGTCGCGCACCTCGCCCAGCTCGCCGAGGGCGTCGAGCGTGACCGATACCCGGTCGGCGGGGATGCGCAGCGTCATGGAGGCGCTGCCCGGCTCGTCGTCGTCACCCGCGCGTTCGTCGCGGGACTCCACGCGGCCACCGGCCTGCTCCACGAGGCCGGCGATCTGCTCGGCCGCCTGGAACGGGTCGTCCACCGCGAGCGTGGCGTTGCCCGTGGTGACCAGCTCGCGGTCGACCGCCTCCTCGGGAGCGTCGGCGAGGCCCACGGCACCTGTGGCGCTGTCGACGGCGTCCCGCGCGTCCGGTGCGGTCTCGCTGCGCGCGGCGCTGCCGTCGCTCGCCGCCCCCGAGTCGCCCGCACCGCTGCCCGAACAGCCCGCCAGGGTGATGGCGAGCGCGCCGCCGACGACCGCCGTCAGCAGGGTATGGACGAGTCGGCGCGCGGGCAGGCCCGCGTCCCCCCTAGCTGACCGGATGCGCTTCATGGGACGAGCGTAGGAGGCCGTTCGGTCCGGAACGTGCCCCACCTGAGAACTGTGATCCCTTTGTGAACTTGTGGGCCCAGTGACCCGATTTTTCTTCGGTTTTGCGGTGTTTTTGATCACGCTGCGGTCACGCCGCGCCTGCCGCCGCGAGGTACGGCAGGCTCGCTTTCGTCAGGCAGGCGAAGTAACCCGCACACGTGGACAGGGCATGCCCACCGCCCGGGTAAAGGTGACCCACGTAACAGTCTTGTTACGGGTCATACCGGGCGATGGACAGGGACTCTGTTAAGGAGGTCTACTAACAAACATGGCGACCGCGACAGAACGCAACGGCACCGGGCGAGGGCTCGGCGCACGTCTGCGCGCGACCTCCAAGGTGCTCCCCGAGCACGCCAGGGCGCACAACCGGTCCCTGGTGCTCCAGCACCTCTTCCACGAGGGGCCCACCTCGCGGGCCGACCTCGCACGAGCCACCTCGCTCACTCGCGTCACCATCTCCGACCTCGTCTCGGTGCTCATCACCGAGGGCCTGGTGGAGGAGCTCGGCACCCGGCCCGGCCAGCGTGTCGGCAAGCCCGCGATCCTTGTGGGCCTGCGCACCGACGCCTACCAGATCGTCGCCGTGGACCTCACGGAGCACGGCCGCATGCGCGGCGCCGTCCTCAGCCTCACGGGCGAGATCGTGGTGCGCCGCCAGCTCGACATCGACGGGCGCACGGGCGACGAGCTCGTGGACCTGCTCACGCGCTTCGTCCGGCGACTCGTGGCCGCGGCGAACCACCCGGTGATCGGCGTCGGCGTGGGCTCGCCCGGCATCATCGACCTGGACGGACGCGTGGTCGAGGCGCCCAACCGCGGCTGGTACGACGTGCCGCTGGCCGAGGTCCTGGGCGAGCGCCTGGGCCTGCCGGTCCACGTGGCCAACGACGCCAACACCGCGGCGCTCGGCGAGTTCACCTACGGTGGCGCCGGCTCCTCGATGCTCGTGCTCACCATCGGCGCGGGCGTGGGTGCCGGCGTGGTGGTCGACGGCGTGCGGGTGCACGGCTCGGGCGACGCCGCGGGCGAGATCGGCCACGTCACCGTGGTCGACAACGGTCTCGAGTGCGCCTGCGGTCGCGTGGGCTGCCTCGAGACGGTCCTGTCCGTGCCGGCGCTGCGTCGCGCGGTGGCGGACAGGAGCACAGAGGATTCCGACGCTGCTCTGGCGTCGGCAGGCCGGGTGCTGGGCGTGACCCTCGCCCCGGTCGTCAGTGCGCTCAACCTCACGGAGGTGTTGCTGAGCGGTCCGCGTGACCTGCTCGACGGCCCCCTGCGTGAGGCGGCGCTGGACACCATCCGACAGCGCACCATGCCGGCCATCAACTCGGGCCTGCAGCTGCGGATGGCCGCACTCGACGAGGACGTGGTGCTGGCGGGCGCCGCCGTCCTCGTGCTCTCCGCCCAGCTGGGGGTCTCGTGAGCATCGTTGCGCACGTGTCGGCGGCGGGCATCCCCATCGGGCTTGCACCAGGCACCGATTTTTGTCAGGCACTGCGACGCACTGTCGTATCCCGAGAGGAACACACGTGAACAGAAACCGTCTGGTCGGCGCTGCGGCGTCGGCGATCACCCTGACGCTCGCGCTCAGCGCGTGCGCTAACGCGGGCGGCGCCGCGACCGCCGAGGAGACCGGCCCTGGCGAGGTCCGGGTCTGGCTCGTCGGCACCGACACGCCCGCCGAGGCGCGCGACTACCTCAAGAAGACCTTCGAGGAGGAGAACCCCGGCAGCACCCTCGTCATCGAGGAGCAGGCCTGGGACGGCCTGGTCGACAAGTACACGACGGCGCTGGCCGGCTCGGACGCCCCCGACGTGGTCGAGATCGGCAACACGCAGGCGGCCGCGTTCACCTCCGCGGGCTACTTCCGCGAGATCACCGCGGACGAGTTCGAGACCCTGGGCGGCTCCGACCTGATCCCGGGCTTCGTCGAGGCCGGTGACTGGGAGGGCAAGCACTACGCGCTGCCGTACTACTCGGGTTCGCGCGTCGTCTTCTACTCGAAGCAGGTCCTGGGTGACACCCCGGTGCCGACGACGCTCGACGAGTACGTCGACACCGCCGTCGACCTGAAGACGAAGGACCTGTCCGGCGTCTACTGGCCCGGCCAGGACTGGTACAACGCCCTGCCCTTCATCTGGGAGAACGGCGGCTACATCGCCGAGCAGGCCGAGGACGGCACGTGGGACGCGGGCTTCTCCTCCGAGGGTGGCCTCGCCGGCCTGGAGCAGGTCCAGACCATCATGACCGAGGGCAACAACGCCCCGTCCGACGCCCAGGAGACCGACCTCCAGGTGCCGTTCTGCGAGGGCAAGGTCGCCTTCCTCTCCGCACCGAGCTGGATCCAGTGGTCCATCAACGCACCCGAGAAGCCCGAGGACCCCGAGGGTGTGCCGGGCTGCGCCTCGACGTACGGCAAGGACCTCGAGGGTCTCGCCCTGCCGGGCAAGGACGGCGGCGCCGCGCAGGTGTTCGCCGGTGGCTCGAACATCGCCATCGCGCAGAAGTCGGCCCGTCCGGACCTCGCGATGAGCGCCTACGAGATCCTGCTGAGCGACGAGTACCAGTCGATGCTCGCCGGTATCGGCCTGTTCCCGGCCAAGACCTCGCTCTTCGAGCAGGTCGACCAGTCGACGTCGATCGGTAAGGCCGCCGCTGAGGCAGCCGCCAACGCCAAGCTCACGCCCGCCTCACCGAAGTGGGCCGACGTCGAGTCCAAGGCGCTGCTGCAGACCGCGTTCTCGCGGATCGCGGCCGGCGACGACGTGAAGACCGTGGCCGAGAAGCTCGACGCGGACATCGAGGAGATCCTCAACAGCTGATCTCCCGGTCAGCACCACCTCCCGTCCCGCCCGGTGCCCGTAGCGCCCGGGCGGGACGGGACACCACTGCCCGCCTGATGCTCGCGGTCGCTCTTCCAGCGGAGGGGCTGTCGGCCGCCTCCGAGGAAGACAGGACATGAGCACCACACTTCTCGACCCTGTGGCGCCACCGCGCCAAGAGATCCGGCAACCTCGCCGGCCCCCGTACCTGCCCTGGTTCCTGCTGTCGGCCGCGATGGTCATCCTCGGCGTGCTGACCGGATTCCCGCTCGTCCGCCTGGTGGCGATGTCGTTCCAGGAGTACGAGCGGGCCCAGCTGATGGGCCAGCCCGCCCAGTGGGTCGGGTTCGACAACTACGCGGCGATCCTGACCGACGTCGACGGCTTCTGGACCGTGCTGGCCCGCAGCTTCGTGCTCATGGTCGTCCTGGTGGTCGTCACGATCGTGTTCGGCATGCTCGTGGCCCTGCTCATGATGCGGGTGGGCAAGGGCATGCGGCTCCTGGTCTCGGTGGGCCTGCTGCTGGCCTGGGCGATGCCGTCGCTGGCCGCGACCACCGTCTGGGGCTGGCTCTTCGACACGCAGTACGGCGTGGTCAACAACCTGCTCACCACGATCACCGGGGACCGGTGGTTCGGGTACTCGTGGTTGCTCGACCCGCTGTCCTTCTTCGTGATCGTGGGGTGCATCGTCGTGTGGGGCGCCGTGCCGTTCGTCGCGTTCACGCTCTACGCAGGCCTCACGCAGATCCCGGAGGAGGTCATCGAGGCCGCGCAGCTCGACGGCGCGAACGCGTTCCAACGCTTCCGGCTCATCCAGCTGCCCTACGTGCGCAGCATCGTCACGGTGCTCGTGGTGCTGTCGATGATCTGGGACCTGAAGCTCTTCACGCAGGTCTTCGTGCTGCAGGACATCGGCGGTGACCGGGAGCTGACCAGCACCATCGGCGTCTACATCTACCAGACGGGTATGGCCCAGGGGCACTACGGCGTGGCGAGCGCGATCGGCGTCGTCTTCGTGATCGTCATGCTGGCCATCGCGTACCCCTATGTGCGGCGCACGCTGCGGGAGGAAGAGCTGTGATCAAGATCCGCAAGCGACTCGCCGACACCGGTTTCGGCGCCCTGGCCATCATGGTCTTCGTGCTCTCGGCCTTCCCCGTGTACTGGATGGTCAGCACCTCGTTCCTGCCGAACAACCGGATCCGTGGCGAGAACCTCGCGTTCTTCCCCACACCGGACGTGTTCACGCTGGACAACTACCGGGCGGCGATCTTCAGCCCGCGTGCGCCGTTCCCGCCCGCCGTGCTCAACTCGATCGGCGTCACGTTCCTGACCCTCGTGATCGCCGTGGTCGTCGGTTTCGTCGCCGCGCTCGCCCTCACCCGGTTCCAGTTCAAGGGCCGCCGGACGTTCATCGTCATGATCCTCGTGGTCCAGATGATCCCCGGAGAGGCGATGATCATCTCGTTGTTCCGGATCATCGACGGCTGGCAGCTGCTCAACACCATCATCGGTCTGACGCTCGTGTACGCCGCCGGTGTGCTGCCGTTCACCATCTGGACGCTGCGCGGATTCGTGAACGGTGTACCCAAGGAGCTGGAGGAGGCCGCGATGATCGACGGGTGCTCCCGCGCGGGCGCCTTCTGGCGGGTCACGTTCCCGCTGCTGGCCCCGGGCCTGGTGGCCACCGGCGTGTTCGCGTTCATCCAGGCGTGGAACGAGTTCGTCACGGCGCTGGTGATCATGCAGCGGCCCGACGCGATGACCCTGCCGCTCTGGCTGCGCACGTTCGTGCAGGCCACGCAGGCCACCAACTGGGGTGCGGTCATGGCGGCGTCGGTGCTCATCGCGATCCCCGCGGTGATCTTCTTCCTGATCGTGCAGGGTCGGATGACCGGTGGTCTGGTGTCCGGCGCGGTGAAGGGCTGATGAACGGCAGGTCCGAGACAAGCAGGTCCGGCAGGTACGGATCCGGCGAGCAAAGGGTGGGGATGGGACAACATACGGTCGGCCTCGACATCGGCGGCACCAAGATCCTCGGAGCGCTCCTCGACGCGGACGGCGACGTGGTCGCCACGGTACGGCGCTCCACGGTGCATGGTGCCGACGGGCTGGTCGCGGGTGCGGCCCAGGCGGTGCGCGACGTCGTCGCGTCCGGCGGGGTGGGGCTGGAGATGCTGGGGGGCGTGGGCCTGGGGATACCCGGCATCGTCGACCACCGCTCGGGGACCGTGAAGCACGCGGTCAACCTCGGTGTGCACGACGACGAGCTCCCGCTCGCCGACCTGCTGTCCGCCGAGCTGGGCGGTGTGCCCGTGGTGGTCGAGAACGACCTGAACGTGGCGGCCGTCGGTGCGGCGCACGTGCTGGAGCGGTCGGCCGACGGGTCACGCGACCACGAGGACCTCGCGTTCCTCGCGCTCGGCACGGGCCTCGCGTCAGGCCTGGTGCTGGACGGTGAGCTGCGCCGGGGCGTGAGCGGTGCGGCCGGCGAGATCGGGCACGTTCCCGTGGACCCGCTCGGTCCTGAGTGCCCGTGCGGTCAACGCGGCTGCCTGGAGCGCTTCGCCTCCGGCAAGGCGCTCGAGGCGGCCTGGCCGTCGCGGCACGGCAAGCCGTCGCCGGTGGAGCTGTTCGAGGCGGCCCGGGCGGGCGACGAACAAGCCATAGCGGTCAAGGACCGGTTCGCCTCCGCGACGGCCTCGGCCGTGCGGCTGCTGGTGCTGACCACCGACGTGCGCCACGTGGTGCTCGGCGGAGGCGTGGCCCAGCTCGGCGACGAGCTGCTGGTCGCGGTCCAGGACGCCCTGCGGGAGCAGGCCAAGGTGTCGCCGTTCCTCGGGTCGCTCAAGATGGCGGAGCGGGTCCAGCTCGCGCCGACGCACGTTCCGGTCGCGGCGGTGGGCGCCGCGGTCCTGGGGAGGAGGAGCTGATGGAGGTAGTGATCGCGCCCGCGGGCGAGCTCGCGCGACTGGCGGCGGACGCCGTCGAGGGACTGCTGCGGGGTCACCCCGAGGCGGTGCTCGGACTGGCCACGGGATCGTCACCGCTCGCGGTGTACGACGAGCTGGCCCGCAGGCACCAGGAAGGGCTCTCGTTCGCGCGGGCCCGGGCCTTCATGCTCGACGAGTACGTGGGCCTGCCCGCGGACCACCCCGAGCGGTACCGCAACGTGATCGAGAAGGAGTTCGCCTCCCGCGTCGACATCGCGTCCGGTGCGGTGCAGGGCCCGGACGGCCTGGCCGACGACCTCCCGGCGGCCTGCGCCTCCTACGAGGCGAGCATCGCCGAGGCCGGGGGTGTGGACCTGCAGATCCTGGGTATCGGTACCGACGGGCACATCGCGTTCAACGAGCCGGGCTCCTCGCTCGCGTCCCGCACGCGGATCAAGACCCTGACGAAGCAGACCCGTGAGGACAACGCGCGCTTCTTCGGCGGCTCGGTGGACCACGTGCCGCGGCACTGCCTGACGCAGGGTCTGGCCACGATCATGTCGGCGCGGCACCTGGTGCTGCTGGCGACCGGGCGGGCCAAGGCCGAGGCGGTCCACCAGCTGGTGGAGGGTCCGGTCTCGGCGATGTGGCCCGCGACCATCATGCAGCTGCATCCGCACGCCACGGTGCTGGTCGACGACGCGGCGGCCTCCCGTCTGCAGCTCGCGGACTACTACCGCCAGACGTACGCCGACAAGCCCGACTGGCAAGGGCTCTGACCGGTCACAGGTAGTTCCCTGCCACCGGCGCGGGCTTCCACCGGCCGGACGTCGCCACGTCGGCGACCCGGTCGGTGGTCAGCTCGTCGGGGCCGTGCTCCAGGATCGAACGGCGTGCCACCTCGCGCAGGTCGGCACCCGTGGCGCCGTCCAGGTAGGAGGCGATCAGGCCGACGTCGACGGGCGAGTCCGGCGGCAGGAAGAGCCGCAGGATCGCCGTGCGGCCGGCCTGGTCCGGTGGCGGCACCTCGATGATGGTGTCGAACCGCCCCGGGCGCTTGACGGCGGGGTCCAGCGAGTCCGGGTCGTTCGTGGTGGCCAGGGTGAGCACGTCGTCCGAGCTGCGCGTGCCGTCCAGGGCGTCGAGGAACTCGGCGAAGGACGTGTCCCCGCGCGAGCCCTTGGACGCCACGGAGTCGATCTCCTCCAGCACCACGAGGCACGGGCCGAGGCCCCGGATCTCGTCGTACAGCTCGGTCATCCAGGTGCGCAGCACCTCGGCGGCGACGAGCACGACCGTGAGCGGCCCCGCGAGCTCCGTGGCGATCACCCGCGTGAGCTTGGTCTTGCCGACACCGGGGCGGCCCGCCAGCAGCAGCCCTCGCGACGTGGTGTGCCCCAGGGCGCGCAGGGCGTCCCGGCGGGTGGTCACGCTGGAGCAGAACAGGTCCACCTCGCGCCACAGGTCGGCCGGCAGCACGACGTCGCCGCGTACCTGCACCGTGTGCCGGACGGGGCTCAGCTCCACGGAACCGGTCGTGGCCCGCGCCGCGAGGACGCCGCCCCGGTACGGGTGGTCGACCTCCAGCGTGCGGGTCAGGTCGGCGAGGACCTGCTCGGCGAGCGCGAGGCCGCCCGGCGGCGTGAAGGCCGTGACCGTGGGCGTCCCGTACCGGTAGGCCACCTCGACGGCCACCGGGGTCGCGTACGCGGAACCGGCCGGGAAGAGCACGGTGGCCACGGCCGGCACGCTCACGGAGGTGCCGTTGCCGAGGTCGAGCGCCGCACGCTGCGGCGCACCGCCCGGGCCGAACACCGCGACGTCGTCCGGATGGCGCTCCACCCAGCGCTGGAGGGCGTACGCGTGGAGGCGCTGGAGCGTGCGCGACATGTCGCGCGAGACGTTGACGAGCGCGCTCTCCTCGACGTCCCAGCGGCGGCTGAGCCACTCGCTGGACGACCGTGGGTCCTTGGCGCGCTCGGGGACGGGGCGGCCGAGCATGGCGGCGACGGCCGCCACGGCGCGACGTGCGGACTCGTCGCCGTCGCCGAAGTCGGGCCAGTCGGGGGCGGGCAGGTCCTCGGTCAGCGTGCTCGCGAGCGTGTCGGCGAGGCTGGCGGGGGAGGTGGTGCCGTCGTCGGGCAGTGTGAGGCTCCTCTCAGGGCGGGGGGATGACATGCGACAGTTATAGCCGCCGACACCGACACGACCGCAATCCGCGGTGTCTCCCGCGTAGACTTCTCGGCATGACCGAACCACTCTCCAGCCCGCAGGACGACCCCCGTACGCAGGGCGGTACGAGCGTCCTCGAGCGCGAGGAGACCCGGGAGGAGACAGAGCCCGGGGACCACGAACGCTTTGCGCACTATGTGCGCAAGGAGAAGATCATGCAGTCGGCTCTGAGCGGCAAGCCGGTGATCGCGCTCTGCGGCAAGGTCTGGGTCCCGGGCCGGGACCCGGGGAAGTTCCCGGTGTGTCCCCGGTGCAAGGAGATCTACGAGGGTCTTCGTGACCCGCAGGACGGCGGCGAGGGCGACTCCGGAAAGTGACGAGCCAGCCGCAGCAGCTGCCCCACACACCGTCGTCTGCGGCCGCATCGTCGCTCAGCCCTGCCTTTCCGCGCCGCGCCCCCTGGGGCACGGCGTCGAGTCTGCGCGCCTGGCAGGCGGAGGCCCTGGAGCTCTACCGCGAGAAGAACCCGCGGGACTTCCTGGCCGTCGCCACCCCCGGCGCGGGCAAGACGACGTTCGCGCTCCGCATCGCCACCGAGCTCCTCGAACGGGGAGTCGTCCGGCGCGTCACGGTGGTGGCACCCACCGAGCACCTCAAGACCCAGTGGGCCGACGCCGCGGCGCGCGTCGGTATCCGCATCGACCCGCACTTCAAGAACTCGCAGGGCCGGCACGGCTCCCACTACGACGGCGTCGCGCTCACCTACGCCCAGGTGGCCGCCAAGCCGGCGCTGCACCGCGCCCGCACGGAAGCCGCTCCCACCCTCGTGATCCTGGACGAGGTGCACCACGGCGGTGATGCCCTGAGCTGGGGCGACGCCGTCCGCGAGGCCTTCGAGGTCGCCGAGCGCCGCCTGGCGCTCACCGGCACCCCGTTCCGCAGCGACACGTCCGCGATCCCGTTCGTCCAGTACGAGGCGGACCGCGAGGGCATCCGCCGGTCGAAGGCCGACTACACGTACGGCTACGGCGAGGCGCTGCGCGACCACGTGGTGCGCCCCGTCCTGTTCATGACCTACGCGGGCGACATGCGCTGGCGCACCAAGGCGGGCGACGAGGTGAGTGCCCGCCTCGGCGAGGCCATGACCAAGGACATGACCGGGCAGGCGTGGCGCACCGCGCTCGACCCGGAGGGGCAGTGGATCCCGTCGGTGCTCTCGGCCGCGGACAAGCGCCTGACCGAGGTGCGCCGCACCGTGCCCGACGCCGGCGGCCTGGTCATCGCCACCGACCAGGACAACGCACGCGCCTACGCCAAGCACCTGCACGACATCACCGGCAAGCGCCCCACGGTCGTCCTGTCCGACGACGAGGGCGCCTCCGGCCGCATCGAGGAGTTCGCGCAGAGCGAGGACCGCTGGATGGTGGCCGTGCGCATGGTGTCGGAGGGCGTGGACGTGCCCCGCCTCGCCGTCGGCGTGTACGCCACGAGCGCCTCGACACCCCTGTACTTCGCGCAGGCGATCGGCCGGTTCGTGCGCGCCCGGAAGCGCGGCGAGACGGCGTCCATCTTCCTGCCGAGCGTCGCACCCCTGCTGGGACTCGCCAACTCGATGGAGCAGGAACGGGACCACGCGCTCGACCGGCCGCGCACGGCCGAGGAGCAGGGTATCGAGTACGACCCCGAGGCCGCGCTGATCGCGGAGGCCAACAAGGAGGAGAAGGCGTCGGGCGAGCTGCTCGGCTCGTTCCAGGCCCTGGAGGCCCAGGCCTCGTTCGACCGGGTCCTCTTCGACGGCGGCGAGTTCGGCACCAGCGCGGACCTCGGCTCTGCCGAGGAGCAGGACTTCCTCGGCCTGCCCGGGCTGCTGGAGCCCGACCAGGTGGCCACGCTGCTGCGACAGCGCCAGGCGGACCACCTCAAGGCCCGCGGGGGAGCGCCGACCGCCCGGCAGGCGGAGGTCGAGCGGTCGGAGCAGGAGCACCGCCGAGCGGCCGAGCTGCGCAAGGAGCTGTCCAAGCTGGTCTCGGCGTGGGCCAAGCGCAGCGGGCAGCCGCACGCCGTGGTCCACACCGAGCTCCGCCGCACGTGCGGCGGACCCGAGGTGCCGCTCGCCACCGCCGACCAGCTGACCGCCCGCGTGGCCCAGGTCCGGCGCTGGTTCGTCGGACAGAAGTAGCCAGACCCGTACCAACCGCCAGGAGAACGACGATCCGCATGCTGAGACAAGAGGCCGGGAAGGCCCCGTTCGCGCCGCCCACCCGGGCTCTCTGGCCTACCGTGAGTGCATGACCGACGAGCTTCGGGGCATCGGCGCCTCGCTCACAGACTCGTGGCCTGCGTTCGACAACGGTGTCGACGAGCCCCGGCCGCTTCCCGCAGCACCTCTGCCGGCGGTGCGTCCATCGGTCGCGCTCCTGACCGACCGCTACGAGCTGACCATGCTCCAGGCGGCGCTCGCGGACGGCACGGCCCATCGTCACTGCGTGTTCGAGGTGTTCACACGGCGGCTCCCCGCCGGGCGGCGCTACGGCGTCCTCGCGGGCACAGGTCGTGTCCTGGAAGCGCTGCCACACTTCCGGTTCGAGGACGCCGAGCTGGCGTACCTCGAGGACAACGGCGTCGTGGACCAGCGCACCCTCGACTACCTGGCGAGCTACCGGTTCTCGGGGACCATCCAGGGTTACGCCGAGGGTGAGGTGTTCTTCCCCGGCTCACCGGTGCTGCAGGTCGAGGGCACGTTCGCGGAGTCGGTGCTGCTCGAGACCCTGGTCCTGTCGATCCTGAACTACGACTCGGCGGTCGCGTCGGCGGCGTCGCGCATGACGAGCGCGGCCGGCGGGCGGCCCGTCCTGGAGATGGGCTCGCGCCGGGCGAACGAGCAGGCCTCGGTGGCCGCGGCCCGCGCCGCCGTGATCGCCGGGTTCGCCGGCACGTCCAACCTCGAGGCCGGGATGCGGTACGGGCTGGACACCATCGGCACCGCCGCGCACAGCTTCACGCTGCTGCACGACGACGAGCGGGAGGCGTTCGTGTCGCAGGTGGCCTCCCTCGGGCCCGACACGACCCTGCTGGTCGACACGTACGACGTGCGCAAGGGCGTGGCGACCGCCATCGAGGTGGCGGGCACCGGGCTGGGCGCCGTGCGCCTCGACTCGGGCGACCTCGGCGGTCTGGCGCAGGAGGTGCGCCGGCAGCTCGACGAGCTCGGTGCGCGGGACACGAAGATCGTGGTCACCTCCGACCTGGACGAGTACGCGATCGCGTCGCTCGCCGCGGCGCCGGTGGACGTGTACGGCGTGGGCACGTCGCTCGTCACCGGGTCGGGCGCGCCCACGTGCGGCATGGTCTACAAGCTGGTTGCGCGGGCCGACTCGTCGGGTGTGCTGCAGCCGGTGGCCAAGGCCTCGGCGAACAAGGCCTCCCGGGGCGGTCGCAAGGCCGCGGCGCGGCGCTACGGCCGTGACGGGCGGGCCGTGGAGGAGATCATGGTGACCGGGCCGGACGACGCCGTGGCCATGTGGACGCCGCAGAGCGACGACCTGCGGCCGCTGCTCGCGCCGATGGTCGTGGACGGCGCCGTCGACTCCCGCTGGGTGGGTCCGTACGGCGTGGCGAACGCCGCGATCAACCACGGCATGGTGCGCGCGGAGCTGCCGCGCAGCGCGCGCCGGCTGTCCGACGGCGACCCGGCCATCCCCACGGTCGACCTGCGGCTCGACAACCTCCCGGACTAGGTCACAGCCCGGCGACAACTTGGCGAAAATCTTGGACCGAGGTGTCCAGCCTCGGGACGAAACCGCCTAGAGTGAGGTCCGTGACTTCTTCCCCACCGCCGCTGCTCAAGCCCATGGGGTCAGCCGGGACGGCCGTCGAGGAGGACACCGAGGCGGACCTCGCCTCGGGAGTCGCCGACCCGTGGGTGACGATCGTCTGGAACGACCCGGTGAACCTGATGTCTTACGTGACGTACGTGTTCGAGAGCTACTTCGGGTACCCGCGTGCCAAGGCCGAACGGCTGATGACCCAGGTGCACAAGAACGGTCGCGCGGTGGTGTCGACGGGTGGACGTGAGCGCATGGAGGTGGACGTGCAGGCGATGCACGGGTTCGGTCTGTGGGCGACGCTGCAGGAGTCGGGCGCGCGGGGAGTCGCATGACTCCGTTCCGCGCCATGCGGCGGGGTTACGAGGCCAGGTTCGAGCCGGTGGAGCGGATCGTCCTGGCCCGGGTGGCGCGCGACGTCGCCGACATGCTCCGCGAGGAGGCAGGCCTGGACCTGTTCGACGACGGCGGTGAGCCGGGCCTGTCGACGCACTCCGCACCCGGCAAGGGGCAGGCGTGGGCCAACGGCCTGCTGGCCCCGGACGAGCTGACGGACGCCGACCTCGCCCGCCTGACCGGTGTGACCGGCGTGGGGCGCATCCCGACCGATCCCGCGGCGCAGCGGCTCCTGCCGGACGCGAGCAAGGACGACACGGAGATGGCCGCCGAGTTCCGGCGTCTGACCCAGAACGACGTGGCCCAGGCCAAGGTGAGCCGGCTCGAGGCGTTCGCCGCCCTGCTGGACCTGCCCGCCGGGGACGACGCGCCGTCGCCGGTCGGCCGGCACGGGGCGCCCCCGCCGGTGCGGGTGCCGCGGGAGGACGCCGAGGCGTTCGCCGGAGCGCTCACCGACGTGCGGCTCGTGATCGCCGAGCGGCTCGGTCTGAAGTCGGACGATCAGGTCATGCAGCTCACGGACGAGATCATGTGGGACCGGCAGGCAGGCCGCGAGATCCCCGTGGCGACGGACGGCAGGGCCGCGCGGCGGTTCTGGTCGGGTGTGTTCGTCGCCGCGGGCTACGCGCAGGAGACGCTGATGGACGTGATGCTCGCCGAGCTGCGCGGCCGGCGCCACCTGGGCTGACCGCTCAGAGCTCGTAGGTGGTACCGGGCTCGGCGACGTCGACGGGGCCGGCGTACGACCCGCGGGCCTCCGCGAGCGAGTCGGCGGGGTCGTTCCACACGGGCAGGTGCGTCAGCAGCAGGCGGCGCGCACCGGCGTCGGTCGCCAGCCGGCCCGCGCGGCGCCCGGTCAGGTGGATGCCGCGCTCGACGACGTCGTCGCGGCCCTCCAGGAATGCCGCCTCGCTGAGCAGCAGGTCGGCGTCCCGGGCCAGCTCGACCACGGACGTGCACGTGTCGGTGTCACCCGTGTAGGCGAGCGTCGCGGTCCCGCCCGACACCGACGGGCCGGTGACCCGCACCCCGTACGTCTCGACCGGGTGAAACACGCGGCGCGGCTCGATGGTCAGCGGACCGACCTGGATCGAGGGGTGCTCGGCCCAGGACCGGAAGTCGAAGTCGTTCCTCATCGACTCACCCTCGCTCAGCCCGTAGGACAGCGCGACGTGCCGCTCCGCCGTCGACGGGCCGTAGACGGGCAGGCGCGAGCCGCCGCCGGTGCGCAGCGACCCGTGCTCGGGGTGGTAGCGCAGGTACACGTACAGGCCCGAGAGATCCGCGCAGTGGTCCGGGTGCAGGTGCGAGATGGAGACGGCGTCGAGCGCCATCGGGTCCGCATGCTGCTGCAGGGCGCCGAAAGCGCCGTTGCCGAGGTCGAGCAGGACGCTCCACTCGCGCGCCTCGTGCCCGGCCGTCTCGGCCTCCGCAGCAGAGACCTGGACCAGGTAGGACGACGCGGGCGTCGCAGGTCCGGGGAACGACCCGGAGACCCCGAGCGGGACGAGGCGCATCAGACGGCCTCCACGAGGGAGACCTCGGGGCCGAGGAACCGGCTGGCGAGCGCCCCGAACGGGGCGGGGTCGCCGGTGGTCAGGAAGTGGTGCACAGGATCTCCTGCGTCGGGGGCACGCTCCAGGTCGTGCTCCACGAGTGTGCGGTACACGTCCTTGGCGGTCTCGTCGGCGCTGGACACCAGCGTGACCTCCTCGCCCATGACGTAGGAGATGGCGCCCGCGAGCAGCGGGTAGTGCGTGCAGCCCAGCACCAGGGTGTCGACACCGGCCGCGCGTACCGGGTCGAGGTACTCGTGCGCGTACTTCTGCACCTCCGGACCGGACGTGCGGCCCTCCTCGACGAAGCGCACGAACTCGGGGCACGCCTGGCTCGTGATCGTGAGGCCGGGGGTCACGTGGAACGCGTCGTCGTAGGCGCGCGACTGCACCGTCGTGCGCGTGCCGATGACACCGATCCGGCCCGAGCGCGTAGCGGTCACCGCGGCGCGGGCGGCCGGCAGGATGACCTCGACCACGGGGATGCCGTGACGCTGCGTGTACCGCTCCCGCGCGTCGCGGTACATGGCCGACGACGCCGTGTTGCACGCGATGACCAGCATCTTCACGCCGTCGGCCACGAGCCGGTCCAGCGCGTCGAGCGCCATCGCACGCACCGCGGCGATGGGCTTGGGGCCGTACGGGCTGTTCGCGGTGTCGCCGAGGTACCGGACCTGCTCGTTGGGGAGCTGGTCCAGGATGGCCCGGGCGACCGTGAGGCCGCCGAGACCGGAGTCGAAGATCCCGATGGGCGCGTCGTTCACGGGGTGAAGCCTAGCGACGACACCGTGTCGCAGCCGTGACCCGACGCACGCGACCTGCGTGACGCGCACCACGTTCTGGCAGGTCAGGACGCTCAAGTTGTCAGAAGTGCAGGTCACCCCACTGACCTGTACGTCTGACACGTGGGGTGGGTCGTTAGGGTTGGCGCATGACCTCCAGCACTGACCACATCGTCCGCGCCGACGGGCGCGCCACCGACCAGCTCCGCCCCGTGAAGATCACCCGGGGATGGCTCGACGAGGCCGAGGGCTCGGTGCTGGTGGAGTTCGGGCGCACCCGGGTGCTGTGCGTCGCGTCCTTCACCGAGGGCGTGCCACGCTGGCGCAAGGGATCCGGCGAGGGCTGGGTCACCGCCGAGTACGCGATGCTGCCGCGCGCGACCAACGAGCGCAGCCAGCGGGAGTCCGTGAAGGGCAAGATCGGCGGACGCACGCACGAGATCTCCCGGCTGATCGGCCGGTCGCTGCGCGCCGTCGTCGACATGAGCGCGCTCGGCGAGAACTCGATCGTGCTGGACTGCGACGTGCTCCAGGCCGACGGCGGCACCCGCACCGCCGCGATCACGGGCGCCTACGTGGCGCTCGCCGACGCGATCGCGTGGGGCCGCAGGCACGGCCACGTCAAGGGCGGCAAGCAGGTGCTCTCCGACTCGGTGGCCGCCGTCTCGGTCGGCATCATCGACGGCACGCCGATGCTCGACCTGCCCTACGTCGAGGACGTGCGTGCCGAGACCGACATGAACGTGGTGGTCACCGGTGGCGGGAAGTTCATCGAGGTGCAGGGCACCGCGGAGCACGCGCCGTTCGACCGCGCCGAGCTCGACGCGCTGCTCGACCTGGCCGTCGGCGGCACCGCCGAGCTCACGAAGATCCAGCAGGAAGCGCTCGCGCAGGAGCTCGCGTGACGGCGCGTATCGTCCTCGCGACGCACAACGCCAAGAAGGTCGGTGAGCTGCGGGCGATCCTGGCCGCGTCCGGCCTCGACCTGTCGGACGGCGAGCTGGTCACCTCCGGCGAGGTCGGTGCCCCCGAGCCCGTCGAGGACGGCGTGACGTTCGCCGAGAACGCGCTCATCAAGGCCCGCGCGGTGTGCACGGCGACCGGGCTGCCCGCGGTCGCCGACGACTCCGGCCTGGCCGTGGACGTGCTGGGCGGTGCGCCCGGCATCTTCTCGGCCCGCTGGGCGGGCCGGCACGGGGACGACGTCGCGAACCTGAAGCTGCTGCTGGGCCAGCTCGGGGACGTGCGCCTCGAGCACCGGCAGGCGGGGTTCGTGTGCGCCGCCGCGCTGGTCACGCCCGACGGCCGCGAGGAGGTGCGGCTCGGCGAGATGCGGGGTGTGCTGGAGACCGCGCCGCGTGGCACCAACGGGTTCGGCTACGACCCGATCCTGGTCCCGGACGAGGACCCGCGGTTCGCGGGCGGGGCTGCTGCCGGCGGTCTCGGGCGCCGTCGGACCGCCGCGGAGCTGGAGCCGGCCGAGAAGAACGCGATCTCGCACCGGGGCAAGGCATTCCGCGCCCTGGCCCCGGCGATCCTCGAGGTGCTGGGCGCCGTCTCGCGCTGAGTTCGGTCCGATGGGATGAGATCGGTCGGTCGACCGACCGATCTCATCCCATGCGACCGATCTCACGAGGGCCCGTGCGTCGGCGGACCGCCGCGAGCACTCCGCGCCAGCCCAGCAGGGTGATCGCCAGGAAGGTCGCCGTGACCAGCGCGAACGACCAGGCGAGGCCCTGACCCGAGACGCCGCGCAGGGCCAGCCCGCCGAGCACGGTCACGAGCCACACCACCACGCCGGTGGGCCAGACGCGGGCCGGCGTGCGCCAGGCCCGGGCCACGGCCCAGCCGACCGCGCCGGCCACCGCGAACGGCCACACCACGCGGGCGAAGGCACTGACGAGCGACCCGTCGTGCGACGCGATGCCCATGGCGGTGAAGACGAGGACGGCGGCGGCGTCGGCCACGGCCGCGGGCCAGACGGGGGCGGTACGGGCGACGGGTGCGGTGGTGCTCACGCGTCGAGCGTAGCGCCGCCACCGGGCGCGGCCGTCATACCCCCAGCCGACGACGGAGCTCGCGCGCCTGTCGCCGGGAGACCTCGACCTGGCTGCGCTGCCGGTCGTTCATGACCAGCACGAGCGCGCCCTTGAAGTCGGGTACCAGCTCGCGCACATGGTTCAGGTTCACCAGGTACGACCGGTGCGCACGGAAGAAGTGCCCGTGCAGGCGCCGCTCCAGCTCGTTCAGCGAGAACGTCACCAGCAGCCGCTCGTCGGCCAGCTTGAGGTAGGAGTAGCCGCGCGCGGCGCTCGCGTACACGATCGCCGACTGGTCCACGAGCACGGTGCGACCGTCCCGCTGTACCGGCACACGCGCGAGCGGCTCCGGCGTGACGGTCTCGTCGCCGCGCCGCCCCGTGCCACCGCCGCTCGGTACGCCGGCGGACGGCGCGTCGTCGGCCCCGGCGTGCTCCAGCGCCCGTTCCAGCGCGCGGCCGAGGCGTGCGCTGTCGAACGGCTTGACCAGGTAGTCGACGGCCGCGAGGTCGAAGGCATCGACAGCGTGGTCCGGGTACGCCGTCGTGAAGATGACCTTGGGCGGGTACGGCAGGTCGCGCAGCGCCGCCGCCACCTCGAGACCGCTGCCGCCCGGCATCCGGATGTCGAGCAGCACCAGGTCGTAGGGCAGGGACTGCAGGAGGAGCAGGGCCTCCTCGCGGGTCGCGGCCTCACCGACCACCTGGACCTGCCCGAGCTCCTCCAGCAGGTAGCGCAGCTCGGCCCGGGCGGGGGCCTCATCATCGACGATCAGGGCGCGGGGGCGCATGCGGTCAGCGTAGCGGGACCCGCACCTCCACCACCGTCCCCTCACCCGCCGTGGACTGGATGTCCAGGGTGAACCTCTCGCCGAACAGGGCGGTCAGCCGCTCGGAGATGTTCCGCAGGCCCACGCCGCCCCGAGCGCCGTCGGCGCCCTCCCCGCCGCCGAGCGCGTCGAGCGTGTCCGAGGTCATGCCGACACCGTCGTCCGTCACCCGGATCGAGGTGGTGCGCGTCAGGGGATCCACGCGGGCCCGGAGCGTCACCGTCCCGCCCTCGACCTTGTCCGCGAGGCCGTGCTTGACGGCGTTCTCCACCAGCGGCTGGATGGTCAGCACGGGCACGTGCGCCGTGAGCACCTGCGGATCGATGTCGTACCGCACGCGCAGCCGGTCCCCGAAACGGGCCTGCTCCAGCGACAGATAGGTACGGACGAAGAAGTACTCCTGCGCGAACTCCGCGAGCTGCCCCTCCTGCCGCACCGCGTACCGGAAGAAGTCCGACAGGCGCAGCAGCAGCTGACGTGCCTCGTCCGGGTCGGTCCGCGACTTCGACCCGATCGTGTTCAGGATGTTGAACAGGAAGTGCGGGTTGATCTGCGCGCGCAGGGCGTCGAGTCGCGCGTCCGACGCCAGCTTGCGCTCGCGGTCCGCCTCGGCCAGCTCGAGGTGCAGCGACAGGATGCTCGCCATGTCCTCGATCTGGTCACGCGGCGCGGGCTCGTCGTGGGTGCGGAACACGCCGATGGTGCCCACCACCCGTTCGCCCACCACGAGCGGCACGACCACGGCGCTGCGCAGGGGGCAGCCCGGGGCGTCGCACCCCATGGTCGACGCGCGCCGGGACACCACCGTGCGGCCCGTGCCGATCGCGCTCCGCACGGCGGCGGCCCGCACGGGACCACCCGCCTGGTGATGGTCGGAGCCGGGCCCGACGAAGGCCAGGTTCAGGTCACGGTCGGTGATCACCACGGCGTCCCCGCCCAGGAGCGGGCGCAGCAGCGTGGCGGTGCGGCGGGCGGCGTCGGCGGTCAGGCCCGACCGGAGCGGCATGCGGTGGCCACCGACCACGATCCGGCGCCGGGACAGGGGGCGCAGCGCCCGGGGCGCCCGCGGACCGCGCAGGGCGGAGGGATAACCGAGCACCAGCAGGACCGAGGCCACCGTGCCGGCCGCGACGGTGGTGCCGACGCCGAGCGGCGGCGACACGAGCACCTGCGTCACCAGGTAGACCACCGCCCACGTGCCGCCGATCGTGGCCGCCAGGAGCGCGCTACCGGTCCGCATCACGTCTCCTGCGGCGTCCCGGCCGGCCCGGCGCGGACCCGGGGCCGGCGATGGTCAGCCGCGCGAGGCGTTCGGCGTACCGGTCGGCGGCGGTCCCGTGCAGCACGAGCCACTGCCGTTCGACGTCGTCCGGTGCGGTGGTGGCCCGCGACACGAGCCAGGTGACCAGGGCGGCCAGCGGCGCGGAGACCAGCGTGGGGGTCATCAGCATCTCGCCGATCCCTGGCCCGACCGGCAGGGCGCCCACCACGAACATGCTGACCGAGACCAAACCGCCGACGACCATGCCGGCGGTGGCCCCCGCCGCCGTCGTGCCGCGCCACCAGATGGCCAGGAGGAAGACGGGCGTCAGAGCCGAGCCGGCGATGGCGAACGCCCACGTGACCATCGCCGCGACGATCGACGGGACGGCCGGGGTGATCTCCTCGGGCTGCATCGCGATGGCCAGTCCGCCGGCCGTGACGGCCACGACGGCGGTGCTCGCCCGGCCTGCCCACACCGCCTGGCTCTGGGTGGCGCGGGGGTTGATGTGCCGTTCGTAGACGTCGTGGCCCCAGGACGCGGCGGCGGCGAGCAGGAGACCCGCGATGGTCGACATCACCGCGACCAGGGCCCCGGCCGCGACGACGGCGAGCCCCGAGTCGCCGCCGTAGATCCGCCCCAGCACAGGCAGGGCGTGCTCGGGCACCCGCAGGATTCCGTCGACCGTGAGCTCCTCGAGCCAGGGATGGTCATCGACGGCGGCGGCGATCTGCTGCCGGGCGGCCGTGCCGAGCATGACCGCCAGCGCGTAGAACAGGCCGGCCAGGCCGAGCACCCATACCGTCGTCATGCGGGCGGCGGTGCCGGTCGGGCTGGTGAAATAGCGGTTCATCACGTGCGGCAGACCGGCGGTGCCCAGCACGAGCGTGAGGATCAGCGCGAACTGGGCCAGCGGCCCGTATGCGGCTCCGGGCTGGCCGAACGTGGCCGGTGCCGCCGGGTCGAGGTGGTTGTTCTCGGGCCGCAGGTGCCATCCGGCCTCGTCGTTCACCGGGTTGGCCAGCGGCTCGGCGGACAGTTCCGCGACCGCCCCCGAGTAGTGGAACCCGGACCCCGCGACGGCGGCGGCGAGCCAGACGAGCGCCCCCAGCAGCAGGAGGAACTGGATCGCCTGGGTCCAGGTGGTACCGCGCATCCCGCCGAACGCGACCAGTGCGGCCACCACGGCCGTCGAGAGCACGACGCCCGTCGCGTACGCGGAGAGACCGGGCAGGCCGTGGCCGACCAGGAGCTGCCAGGTGATGCCGCTGCCCACCGCCTGCGGCACCAGGTAGGACAGGATGACGATCTGCACCACACCGACGGCGACCAGGCGCACTCGTTCGGAGGCGAGCCGGCGGCCGAGGAAGTCGGGGATGGAGAACTCGCCGAAGCGGCGCAGCGGCGCCGCGACGAACAGCAGCACGGGCACGAAGCCGGCCGCGAAGCCGACGGCGTACCAGACGCCGTCGAGCCCGGAGACGTAGACGGCGGCCGCGACCCCGAGGAAGGACGCGGCCGAGAAGTAGTCCCCGCAGATGGCCAGGGCGTTCGTCGCGACGCCGACCCGCTGCCCGGCCAGGTAGAAGTCCACGGTGGACGCGCCGCGGGGTCGGACGACGAGCGTGACGAGGGCGACCAGGGTGATCAGGGCCAGCAGTGTGCCCGCGCTCGTGACGGTCACCGGAGCTCACCGTCCTCCGGGTAGCCGTCGTCCTCGCCGTCATGCCGGCCGCCCAGCATGCGCGCCTCGACGGCGGACGACAGCGTGGCGGCGGCCAGCCCGATCACCAGGAAGAACGCGTACAGCCCGAACGCCGCCATGGCGAACCCGGGGCTCATGCCACCGGCCAGCCGCCCGTCCGACCACCAGCCGAGCGTGAGCGACAGAGCGGGTACACCCATCAGGGCCGCCAGGAACAGCACGACATGGGTGATCGCCACGCGCCGCAGCGTGCGGAACGTCGCGTCGACCTCAGCCGGCGTGTCGTGCTCGTCGACGCCGTCGTCGTCGTGCTCCATGGGAGGAGACTAGGCGTCCTGTGTCCGGCGCAGGCGCCAGGCGGTGCGCAGCAGGATCACGGCGCCGCCGACGACCATGACCAGGCCCATCCCGGGCCACGCGGCGGGAAAGGTCCCCGCGATGACGTTGAGCTGGACCACCTGTGCCACGTAGATCGCGCCCGCTGCCACCGTCGGCGCGGCGACGACGAGGCAGTGGCCGATGGCCACGCGCCGGAACGGCAGCACGGCGCCCGCGAAGGCGAGAGGCGCCACCGCCATCGTCGCCCAGCCGAGGTAGCTGGCGTGACCGGGGATGTCGCCGAGCGGCGTACTGATCCATGGCAGCACCGAGCCGATGAAGACGCAGAGCCCGCCGACGGCCATCGCCAGGCTGCCGGGGTGGAAGACACGGCGGCGCACGGCGGTACCGGAGGTGCTCGACGTCGAGGACATGGGCCGATCGTAGGGCCGGCACGGTGCTCGGGGGGACCCCTGGTCGCGAGCGCTCTGCCGAACGGCGGATCGGGTCCCGCGAGCGGTCGGGATCGCGCCACGAGCGGTCGGGTGAAGAACCCGCGGGCCGCTCGCCGCCGTCAGCGACCGCTCGCGGGGTCACGGCCGCCGCCCGACATGTCGGCTCTTGCGGCGGCGGGTCCGCCTGCCCTTGGCTCAGGCGCAGGGGCATCTGTGACCCGCACCACAGTGCGGCCCGGCACGCGGTTGGGGCTGCGGCCGGGCCGCACCATGACACGCAAAGGAGCGTCGAGACATGGCCGACACCCAGGAGAGCCCGGCGGGCGGTGCACCGCCACCGGGCGGTGGCGCAGCACCACCGGACAACGGTTGGCGCAAGGAGTACTGGAAGGAGAACCTCCGCCTGATGGTGGTTCTGCTCGTCGTGTGGTTCGTGGTCTCGTTCGGCGCGGGCATCCTGTTCGTCGAGCAGCTCAACGAGGTGGTGATCGCAGGCTTCCCCCTGGGCTTCTGGTTCGCGCAGCAGGGGTCCATCTACACGTTCATCCTGCTGATCCTGATCTACGCCCTGCGCATGGACAAGCTTGACGACGAGTACGGCGTGAGCGAGCGCAACGACGACGGGAGCCGCGCATGAGCGACATCCAGACCTGGGCGCTCGTCTTCGTCGCGGCGTCCTTCGCCCTCTACATCTTCATCGCCTGGCGCAGCCGGGTGCGGGAGACCAAGGGGTTCTTCGTCGCCGAGCAGAACATCCCCGCCGTCGCGAACGGCGCCGCGGTCGCGGCCGACTGGATGTCGGCGGCGTCCTTCATCTCGATGGCCGGCCTCATCGCCTTCCTCGGGTCGGACGGCTCTATCTACCTGATGGGCTGGACGGGCGGCTACGTGCTGCTCGCCCTGCTGCTCGCGCCGTACCTGCGCAAGTGGGGCAAGTTCACCGTCCCCGAGTTCGTGGGCGACCGGTTCTCCGAGACCGTGCGCTCGGTGTCCGCGGTGGTGGCCATCATCGTGTCCTTCACGTACGTCGTGGGGCAGATGGCGGGCGGCGGCATCGTGTTCTCCCGGTTCCTCCAGGTGGAGCAGGCCGCCGGCGTGGCCATCGCGGCCGCCGTGATCTTCGCGTACGCCGTGTTCGGCGGCATGAAGGGCATCACCTGGACCCAGGTGGCCCAGTACACGGTGCTCATCGTCGCGTACCTGATCCCGGCCTGGGCCGTGGCGCACACGATGACGGGCTTCCCGGTGCCACAGGTCTCGTTCGGCGAGATCCTGGCCGAGCTGAACCGGATCGGCGCCGAGTTCGGTCTGCCGGTCTACACCGAGGCGTTCACGGCGCGGCCCCAGATCGACGTCTTCCTGGTGACGATGTCGCTCATGATCGGCACCGCCGGCCTGCCGCACGTGATCATCCGGTTCTACACGACCAAGACGGTCCGCGGGGCGCGCTACTCCGCCCTGTGGGCGCTGATCTTCATCGGCATGCTGTACACGACCGCTCCGGCCGTGGGCGCGTTCACCAAGCTCAACCTGCTCACGGGCGTGCAGGGCGCCGCCGTCGACGCCCTCCCGTCCTGGGTGCAGAACTGGATGGCGACGGGCCTGGTCACCGTGGGTGACGGCGTGCAGACGATCGGCTCGGTCAGCAACAACCCGGACTCGGGCGCCGACCTGATCATCAACAACGACATCCTGGTGCTGGCCAGCCCGGAGATCGCGGGCCTGCCGGCCCCGATCGTCGGCCTGGTGGCGGCGGGCGGCCTGGCGGCGGCCATGTCGACGGCGGCCGGCCTGCTGCTCGTCATCTCGTCGTCGGCCTCGCACGACCTGTACTTCCGCTACGTGGACCACAACGCGTCGGAGGCGCGCCGTCTCCTCGTCAGCCGGATCGCGATGGGGGTGGCCGTGCTGGTCGCCATCTACTTCGGCATCAACCCCCCGGCGTTCGTGGCCCAGGTGGTCGCCTTCGCCTTCGGGCTCGCCGCGTCGACCTTCTTCCCGATCCTGCTGCTCGGGATCTTCTGGAAGCGGGCCAACGCCGTGGGGGCCGTGTCCGGCATGCTGGCCGGCCTGGTCTTCACCGCGACCTACATGATCTACACGCTGCCGGTGTTCGGCACCCAGGCCAACGACCACATCCTGGGCGTGAGCCCGGAGGGCATCGGCACGATCGGCGCCGTCGTGAACCTGGTGGTCACGGTCACGGTGTCGCTGCTGACCCGCCCGCCCTCGCACGAGGTGCAGGAGATGGTCGAGAACATCCGGTACCCGGCGGCAGAGCGCAGGACGGGGGTTCCCTCGGCCTGACAGAGCCCGCTGTGGGTACGCGGCACGTCCGGCCCTGGACGACCCCCGCTGCGTACCCACAGCGCCACGGCCCGTAGGCTGGACGGATGCACCTCGTGGCCCAGGACCTTGCTTTCGCGTACCCCGGGCGGGACGTGCTGGCCGGCGTGAACGTCACGGTGAACGACGGCACGCGCCTCGGAGTGGTGGGGGAGAACGGCTCCGGCAAGTCCACCCTGCTGCACCTGCTGGCGGGCGACCTGCAGCCGCGGAACGGTACCGTGCGACGGCACGGCAGCGTGGCGCTCGTCGAGCAGGAGCTGCACCCCGCGCCCGGCCAGACCATCGGTGACCTGGTCGCGAGCACGCTCGACGGCCTGCGCGCCGCGGCCGCCGAGCTGGAGGCCGCGGCAGCGGCGTTCGACCACGGGTCGGGCGACCTCGCGGTGCTCGAACGCACCCTCTCGCTCGCCGAGCACCTCGCCGTCTGGGACGCCGACCGCCGCGTCGAGGTGGCGCTCACGCGGCTGGGTGCACCCCGCGACCTCGCGCGCCGGCTCGACCAGCTCAGCGTGGGGGAGCGGTTCCGGGTGCGGCTCGCCTGCCGCCTCGCCGAGCGGTCCGACCTGCTGCTCCTCGACGAACCCACCAACCACCTCGACGACTCCGCCATCGAGTACCTCACGGGCGAGCTCGTCGCCTGGCGCGGCGGCGTCGTGCTGGTCACCCACGACCGCGAGCTGCTGGACGACGTCGCCACGGCGATCCTCGACCTCGACCCGTCCTGGGACGGCAAGCCCGTGCTGTACGGGCAGCCGGGCTACCTCGCCTACCGGTTCGCCAAGAACCAGGCGCTGCACCGCTGGCGGCAGCGGTACCGAGCCGAGCGCAAGCGGGCCGCGGCGCTCGCGGAGCGGCTGGACGAGTCGTACGAAGGACTGTCCGACGAGTGGCGCCCCGAGAAGGGCTCGCAGAAGCACCGGCGGGCCACCCGCGCCCGCATCCACGTCAAGGCCGCCGACCGGCTGGTCCAGAAGCTCGAGGCCGAGGCCATCGAGGTGCCGGTACCGCCCGTGGAGCTCAAGTTCCCGGACCTGCCCGCCATGTCGCCGGGCTGGGACCCCAGCCACCCGGTCGTCGAGCTGCGCTCACCGCGCGTGGGGGACGACGGCGGCGCCCGCCTGGACCTGCCGGGCACGCGGACGGCGGTCCCGCCGTCGGGCAGGCTGCTGATCGTGGGGCCGAACGGCACCGGCAAGTCAACGCTGCTCGGGGCGCTGGCCGGGACGCTGGCCCTGGACCGGGGGAGCCGGTCGCTGGCGCCGGGCGCACGTATCGGGGTGGTGGGCCAGGAGAGCGAGCCCATCACGGGCAAGGCGCGTCTGCGGACCGGTTTCGAGACGTACGCCGACGAGGCGCTGCGCCTGCTCGCCGCGGGCGAGCTGGACCCGGACCACGTGGTGCCCGTCGCGGGGCTCGGCCTGCTCAGCGAGGAGGACCTGGACCGGCCGCTCGCCGAGCTGTCCGCCGGGCAGCGCCGACGGTTCGAGCTGGCGCGGGCGCTGCTGCACGCGCCGCACCTGCTGCTGCTGGACGAGCCGACCAACCACCTGTCGATCGACCTGGTCGACGAGCTGACCCGCGCGTTGCAGGTCACGCCGTGCGCGGTGGTGGTCACCACGCACGACCGGCGGATGCGCTCGGACCTGGAGGACTGGCCGGTGCTGGACCTGGGCGGTGCCTGACCTCGGCGGCGTCCGACCGAGGGCTCAGTCGCCCGCCACCGGCACCGCCGGGTGCCCCAGGTACTGGCGGATCTCGCCGGTCAGCTTCCGCAGCTCGCGGTCGGCGACGTCCACGTGCGACTGGTCGAGCGTCACGCCGAGCAGGTAGCGCCCCGAGTGCTCGTGCACCTCGATGACGAACACGGCTCCCTTCTCGACGTCGAGGACCAGCCGGATGAGGCGGCCGCTGTCGAGCTCGTCGAAGTCGTCGTCGAGGTGGGTCATGAGCGCCTTGAGGCGTGTGCCGTAGTTCTCGTAGATCTCCCGGTGCCGGTCCGGCGGGGCCAGGCCGACCAGCGGCGCCATGTCGGGATGGTCCAGGACGTCGACCCGGAAGAGCCCTTTGCCCCGTGCGTGGTAGGCCACGTAGTGCAGGGACGAGAGGCCGAGCCGGGCTGCGCACAGCGCGACCACACCGTCCGTCTCGGAGCCGTACACGGTCATCGCGTGGTGGGCCACGTGCTCGGGGGCCACCCGTTCGAGCTCGGCCTCGGCCCGCGCCTCGGCCCGGTGCCTGCGGTACTCGACGATCCGGTCGATCGCGAGCAGCAGGCCCGAACCTCCCGCGAGCACGCCGACAAAGATCGCGCTGCGCTGGAGGCTGAAGTGCTGCCCGAGCATGGATGCCATGCCCAGCTCGACCAGGAACGGCAGCAGCAGGCTGCCACCCAGTCCTGTCGCCAGCTGCCCCGCGAGCCTGCCTCCCCGCATCCCTGCTCCCGTCCGGGCGCCGACCGTCAGGCGCCTGGGACGTTATACCTCAGGAAGGGAGAACTCGGACATCCCGACACGGTGTCGGGTATCCCGGCCCTAGGGCAGCCGGCCCACGTGGGCCATGGCCTGCTTGAGCAGCATGCCCTGACCGTTCATCATCTCGGCCTGCACGTCGTCCGCGCAGGCCTCCTCGGGCGTGAGCCAGGCGAGGTCCAGCGCGTTCTGCTGGGGGCGGCAGTCACCCGTCACCGGCACCACGTACGCGAGCGACACGGCGTGCTGGCGCGGGTCGTGGAACGCGGTGATGCCGGGCGTGGGGAAGTACTCGGCGACGGTGAACGGCTGCGGCGACGGCGGTACCTGCGGCAGCGCGACCGGACCGAGGTCCTTCTCGATGTGCCGGAGCAGCGCGTCGCGGAGGCGCTCGTGGTACATGACCCGCCCCGAGACAACGGCGCGCGTCATAGTGCCCTGCGTGTTGACCCGCAACAGCAGGCCGACGGCGATCACGTCGCCCGAGTCGTCGACACGGACAGGCACGGCGTCGACGTACACGAGCGGTAGCTGTGCCCGTACGACCGCGAGGTCCTCGTCGGTCAGCCACCCCGACACCTGGGAGGGGTCGCGGTAGAACTCGTCGTCGGGAGGGTAGTCGGCAGTGTCCGTCACGGGTCCGTTCTACCAGTTCGCGCCGCACGATGCGCTACCCCGCGCCGTTCCTGGAATAGCTGAGGGCAGAACCGTGCTGAACCAGGGAGACGTACAACGAGAGGAAGCGCAACATGGCTACCGTCGACATCACCGATGCCACGTTCGAGAAGACCGTCAGCGACAACGGGATCGTCCTGGTGGACTTCTGGGCCACCTGGTGCCCGCCGTGCAAGATGTTCGGCCCCGTCTTCGAGGCATCCTCGGAGAAGAACGACGACATCGTGCACGCCAAGATCGACACCGACGCGAACCCCGGTATCTCGGCTGCCGCGCAGGTGACCTCGATCCCGACGCTCATGGCGTTCCGCGACGGCGTGCTGGTCTTCCGCCAGGCCGGCGCACTCCCGGCCAAGGGCCTCGCCGAGGTCGTGGAGGCCGTGCGCGGCCTCGACATGGAGGCCGTCAAGAAGGACCTCGCCGCGCAGCAGAACTGACGCACGAACCACCACGACGGCCGTCCCCACAGGGGGCGGCCGTCGTCGTGTCGGGGTGCGCGAGGCGGGACTCGAACCCGCACGTCCGAAGACACCAGGACCTAAACCTGGCGCGGCTGCCAATTACGCCACTCGCGCGCGGCGCACAGTCTACGGGCAGGTGAGCGCGCAGGTCAGCGAAATGCGGCGAGCCCTGTGATGTGCCGGCCGAGCACCAGCGTGTGCACCTCGTCGGTGCCCTCGTAGGTGCGCACCGACTCCAGGTTGCTCGCGTGCCGCATGGGCGAGTGGTCCAGCGTGATGCCGTTGCCGCCCAGCACCGTGCGGGCCTCGCGGCACACGTCGATGGCGATCCGCGCGTTGTTCAGCTTGCCCGCCGAGATCATGTGCCCCTCGAGCCGTCCGGCGTCCTTGAGCCGGCCCAGCCGGAGCGCCATGAGCTGCGCCTTGGTGATCTCCAGCGCCATGTCGACCAGCTTGGCCTGCGTGAGCTGGAAGCCCGCGACCGGGGTGCCGAACTGCTCGCGCCCCTGCGCGTAGGCCAGGGCCGACTCGAACGCGTCCCGGGCGGCGCCGACCGCGCCCCAGACGATGCCGTAGCGCGCCTCGTCCAGGCAGGCGAACGGCCCGGCGAGGCCCGGGTGTTCCGGCAGCAGGGCGTCGGCGGGGAGGCGGACGCCGTCCAGCGTGATGTCGCACTGCACGGACGCGCGCATGGACAGCTTGGGCTCGATGGGCACCGCGGTGAACCCGGGGACGGACGTCGGCACGACGAACCCGCGCACCCGGTCCCGCTCGGTGCCGTCCTGCTGGGGTTCACGCACCTTGGCCCAGATGATCGCGATGTCCGCGAACGAGGCCATGCCGATCCAGCGCTTGGCGCCGTCCAGCACCCACTCGCCGCCCTCGGCACCGGGCTCGAAGCGGGCGCGCGTCGTCATGCTCGCCGGGTCGGAGCCGGCACCCGGTTCGGTGAGCCCGAAGCAGCCCACGATCTCGCCCGTCGCCATCCGCGGCAGCCAGCGCTGCTTCTGGTCCTCGGAACCGTGCTTGTGGATCGCCGACATGGCCAGCGAGCCCTGCACCGAGACGAACGTGCGGATGCCGGAGTCGCCGGCCTCCAGCTCCTGCGCCGCCAGGCCGTACTCGACCGCGGAGCGGCCGGCGCAGCCGTAACCGTCCAGATGCATCCCCAGCAGCCCCAGCTCGCCCAGCTCGGGGACGAGCTCACGCGGAAACTGCGCGTCGGCGAACCAGCGGGCGATGTTCGGGCGGATGCGTCGGTCGGCGAACTCGCGGACGCGGTCGCGCGTGGCCAGCTCGGCGTCGCTGAGCTCGGCGTCGATGTCGAGCAGGTCGGCGGGCGAACCCATCAGTCGTCGAGCCCGAGGACCTTGCGGATCCGGGCCACGTGCCCGGTCGCCTTGACGTTGTAGAAGGACTCGGCGACCGTCAGGTCCGGGTTCACCACCACGGTAGAGCGGATGACGCCCACGTATGTCTTGCCGTAGTTCTGCTTCTCGCCCCAGGCGCCGTACGCCTCCAGGGTCGAGTGGTCCTCGTCGGACGCGAGGGGGAAGGCGAGCGCCTCGGACTCGGCGAACCTGGCCAGCTTGGCGACCTTGTCGGGCGAGATGCCGACGACGGCGTAGCCGGCGCTCAGCAGGGAGGCCTCCGAGTCCCGGAAGTCGCACGCCTCCTTGGTGCAGCCGGGTGTCGCTGCGGCCGGGTAGAAGTACACGATGACGCCCTTGTCGGTGCTGCTCGCCAGGTCGGCGAGGCGGACGGTGGCGCCGTCGGCGGTGGGCAGCGAGAAGTCGGGAGCCTTGTCCCCGGGCTCGAGGCGAGTGGTCATGCCGGTAACGTTAGCCGCCCCCCGGGCTTCCCGTGGTCCGCGTGCCAGGAGCCTGTGGACAACCGCCTCCGGCGGTCGCGTAGCGTTGTCCCGTGAGCACCTCCGCCGTGACGAGCACGCCTGGCACCCTCCCGATCCGTATGCTGCACGACCGGCTCCTGGTGGAGCCCGAGACGGACTCCTCGGAGCGGCAGTCGACGGCCGGCCTCGTGATCCCGGCGACCGCCGTCGGGCCCAAGCGACTGGCCTGGGCGACGGTCGTGGCCAAGGGCGAGCATGTGCGGCAGGTCGACGTCGGTGACCGCGTCCTGTTCGACCCGGAGGACCGCGCCGAGGTGGATCTGGCGGGCAGGGACTACGTGCTGCTGCGCGAGCGCGACGTGCACGGTGTGGCCGAGAGCGACGAGGCCGACGGGTCGACAGGGCTCTACCTGTAGGTCTGACGGGCCGGGTCAGGCCGCCTGGGTGCCCGGCTGCAGCAGCTCCAGGCGCTTGATCGTCCGGCGCACCAGCAGCAGCGGGATCGCGCCGAACACCCCGAACGACATGTCGATGAGGCTCCAGCCCCACGGGATGTCCCGGACCGGCCCCGCGATCAGCGCCAGCGGGATGATCCCCGCGCACGCGATCAGGCCGAAGTCGATGACCCAGAGGTTGCGGACCGGGTCACGGAACGGTCCCCAGAACGCGACGGCGATGACGAGGTGCGCGAAGGCGAGCCAGTCCGTGCCGTAGGCGATGAACGGGTAGTCGCGGGCCGTCACCTCCAGCCCGTCGCGGACGCGGGCGAACCAGTCGACCAGACCCGGCAGCCAGGCGTCGACGCCCCGTGCGACGAGGAGCTCGTGGCCCCAGCGGACCTCCGCCACCAACGGGAACGCCGTGACGCCGCTGAGCACGAGGCCGATCATGAACACGATCAGCCACGCACGCACGCGGCGCAGCAGGACATCCTGTTCGCTCCGGCCCGCGGCCTCGGCCAGGGAACCCGCATCGGTACCGGTGACGGTCATGGACCCGGAGCGTAGCGGTTGGGGCGGTGCCCGGCTGTCGTGCAGTTCACAGGCCCGGCGAGCTCGTCAGGTTGCCGACGACGCCCCTGGTCCTGGTAGTGTTTCTTCCCGTTGCGCGCCATTAGCTCAATTGGCAGAGCAGCTGACTCTTAATCAGCGGGTTCTAGGTTCAAGTCCTAGATGGCGCACCAACGCGACGGTTCGGCGGCCCCTCTCCGGGGGTGGCGGCGGGGTCTGTCGCGAGGCGGAGAAAGTGGTGCGCCGAGGGTTCGAAGCCCTGGTAATCTTTCCGTCGCAGGCGCCATTAGCTCAATTGGCAGAGCAGCTGACTCTTAATCAGCGGGTTCTAGGTTCAAGTCCTAGATGGCGCACCACAGGACGAAGGCCCCCACCACGGTGGGGGCCTTCGTCGTTCTGGTACGAGAGCCGTCAGAGCAGGTCGACCGCGAGCAGCTCCGTGCGCGCCACGACCCGGTCCCGCTCGGTCACCGTCACGGGCGCCCGTCCGGCGGACCATCCGGCTGGCGCGGGGCCGTTGAACGCAGGGTTGGTCGCACTCCGAGCGCTCGGAGTGCGACCAACCGCGCGTTCGGTGTCGGCCGTCCGGCCGTCCGGCCGTCCGTTGAGTTATTCGTGCGCCGACCAGAATGTCTCCAGTTCCGCGTCCAGCGCCGGGGCCACCTGCATGGGCAGGGAGTGCGTGGTGTCCGGCCAGATCTTGATCTGAGCGTCCGGGATCAGCTGCGCCTTCTCGGCCGCCGCCTCGCCCCCGGCCAGCGACGAGCCGCTCGCGATCGCCACGTACACGGGCATGGGTAGCGCCTCCAGATCGGTGTCGCTCAGCACGGAAGGGCTGGGCAGCCCCGACGAGCTGTAGCTCGCGGAGCCGACGGCGATCATCCGGGCGAGTGGGTCGTCGGGGTCCACCTCGTCGTCCGACACGCCGCCGATCCGGTTCAGCGCGGACGCGCGCCAGGAGTCAGGGAAGAACGGCAGCGAGACCGGGATGGTCGTGAGGATGATCGACAGCGGCATCATGCCCAGGGTGAGGACCGGTTCGAGCAGGGTGAGGCTGGCCAGGCGCTCCGGGTGGCGCACCGCCACGGCCGCCGCCAGCCCGCCGCCCTGGGAGTGGCCCACCAGGTGGGCTCGTTCGATCGCCAGGCCGGCCATGGCCTCGTCCACCCACCGGGCCGCGTCCCCGATGTCGCGCATCGCCACGCTCTGCTGGGACAGGCCCGTGTCACCGAGGGTGTCGAAGGCGTAGACCGTGCGGTGCTCGATGTAGTCCGGCAGGTTGTCGCCCCACATCGGGACGGCGGCCGATCGGCCCGGCAGGAGCACCACGGGGGTCGCGTCCGGATGCTGCTCGTCGACCCAGGCGTAGGCGCGGACCGTGCCGAAGCTCGTCTCGACCTCGTGGGTCTCGGTGGGCTCCGGCAGGTGGCCGAGCGCCTCGGCGTACGCCTCCTCGTATGCCTGGCGGTCCTCGGGGGTACGGAAGTGGCCGACGCCGGGGCCGCCCACCGCAGCCAGCAGGACCAGGCCGCTCGTGGAGACCGCGGCGACCACCGTCAGCAGGACGACCGGCCAGCGGCGGCGCCTCGGTGCGGGCTCGTCGGTGCGCATGGGGGTCCTCTCGGTCGGGCGGGATCTTTTGCAATGCACTCGTATCGTAACACGCGGCAATGCGATCGCATTGGTATCCTGGTGGGATGCCGAGAGTCGTGGACCACGAGGAACGCCGCTGGGAGATCGTGTTCGCGCTCTGGCTGGTGATCGCCCGGGACGGCATTGAGGGGGTCAGCCTGCGCCATGTGGCCACCGAGGCCGGCGTCTCGATGGGCCGCATCCAGCACTACTTCGGCACCAAGGACGCTCTCGTGCTCGCCGGCTGCACCGCGCTTGTCGACCGCGCCTACGGCGGCTACCTCGAGACCGCCGACGCCGCACCGCGCGAGCGGCTGCTGCACGTCGTGAGCCAGCAGATCCCCCAGGACGACGCAGGCCGCCTCGGCGTCAGCGTCTGGTACGCCTACGTGGCCAAGTCGATCAACCACGCCGCCGTCCGTCAGGTGCTGGCCGAGGCGCGCCGCGGTGCGGAGGACGAGTGTGCCCGGCTCATCCGGGCCGAGGGGGGCGCGGACGACGGCGCGGCGCGGGCGCAGTCCCGGCGGCTGCTCGCGCTCGCCGACGGCCTGACCCTCCGGGTGCTGGTGGGCGACCTCGAGCCCGCCGAGGCCGTGGCCATGCTCGAGACGGAGGTCGACCGCGGCTGAGCCGCGCGGGTCCGCGCACGATTCCGGCGGCGGTCAGTCCCGACCGTCGAGCAGACCACCGAACAGCTGCTCGGATCGCCGGGCCGTCTCGACGTCCCGGGCGAGCCGTCCGGGGTGCTCGGGCGCGTCGGCCGGCCCGGCCCAGATGCGGTTGCTGAGCATCCCGCGCCGGATCCAGCTCAGCACGAGCTGTGGTCCGTCGACGCCCCGCCGGGCCGCTATGGCGGCGAGACGTGCGAGATCGGCGTCCGACAGGTCGACGACGACCCGCCGTCCGTCGAGCTCGGCGCGCGAACAGGAGCCACGGCCGGTCATGGGGCGAGGTCCAGGTCGTCGTAGCGCGTCCGCACGGCATCTGTGGCGGGGGCGATCGCGAGCATGCTCGGCTCCTGGCTGGGCTGGTGTTCAGGCGTCTGCGACCAGGTTGCGGGTAGGTGGGCCCGCCTGCACCACGAGCCGCGAATCCTTGCGGATACGCAACGGCCGGGCCCCACCTCGTAGGCTCTTCCCGTGAGCCAGCCCGTACCTTCTCAGCCCGACGCCGCCCCGCACGCCGCCCCCGACGCCGCCGTCCGCGCCGAGCTCGCGGGGTTCCGGACCAAGCCGGTGTCGTTCGTGCGCCGGTCCGGCAGGCTCACCGACAAGCAGAAGCGCCTGTGGGCCGCACGGCACGCCGACTACCTGCTCGACGTGCCCCGCGCCGTCGCCCGGACCTCCGTGGATCCCGACTACGTGCTGGACGCCGCTGCGCTGTTCGGGCGCACGGCGCCGCTGGTCATCGAGATCGGCTCCGGGCTGGGGGATGCCGTGGTCGAGGCCGCCGTCACCGACCCGGATTGCGACTACCTCGCCGTCGAGGTCTACCACCCAGGGCTGGTGCACACCATCGCGCGTGCCGAGCGGGCCGGCGCCGCCCGGGGGCAGAGCGGACTGCCGAACCTGCGGCTCGTGCAGGCCAACGCGACCGAGCTGCTGGAGAGCACCGTCCCAGCCGGCTCCGTGGACGAGCTGTGGGTCTTCTTTCCCGACCCATGGCACAAGGCCCGCCACCACAAGCGCCGCCTGGTGACCGCGGAGTTCGCGGCGCTCGCGGCGCGCGTGCTGCGCCCTGGCGGCACGCTCCGCCTCGCCACCGACTGGGCCGAGTACGCGGAGCAGATGGTCGAGGTCCTGGACGCCTGCGCCGACCTGGTCAACGTGCACGGACCCGGCGGTCTGGCCCCCCGGTTCGAGCGGCGCGTGCTCACCGGGTTCGAGCGCAAGGCGCACCAGGCCGGGCGTGAGATCGCCGACCTGGCGTACGTGCGGCGCTGACGGCACGCTGACCAGCGCGTTCCTGGAGGCGGAGGTGCGTGCCCCGTCGATGTAACGACTTGGTCAAGTCGGTCGACCATCGGCGGATCTGTTTGCCCCAGGCATGTGAAGTACGGCACATTGGGCGCGGTGCGAAGGGCGTACCGGGACGCGAGCAGAGCGCGCGCCCCCATGAGCCAATGGAGGCGTCATGAGTGACGTAGGGGCTTCAGGGCCTGCAGAAACCGATTACCAACGCGTTGAGAGATCGGACGAGTTCCAGAGTCTCCGCAAGGCTTTCCGGAACTTCGTCTTCCCGATGACCGCGCTCTTCCTGGTCTGGTACCTGCTGTACGCGCTCCTGAGCACGTACGCGCACGAATTCATGAGCATCCGCGTGGGCGGGAACTTCACGGTCGGGCTCGTCTTCGGGCTCCTGCAGTTCGTGTCCACGTTCGTCATCACCACGCTCTACGCGCGGTGGGCGAACAACAAGTTCGACGCCCGGGCCCAGGCCCTGCGCGAGGAGATCGAGGGGGGCCAGCTGTGAACGGGACCGTCATGGCCGCCGAGGCCACGAACGTCGGCAACGTCTGGATCAACATCGGGATCTTCGCCGCGTTCGTCGTGGTCACCCTGGTCGTCGTCTTCTGGGTGTCCCGGCAGAACAAGACCGCGGCGGACTTCTACGCCGGCGGACGCAACTTCACCGGCACGCAGAACGGCACCGCGATCGCCGGGGACTACCTGTCGGCGGCGAGCTTCCTGGGGATCGCCGGCGCCATCGCCGTGAACGGTTACGACGGCTTCCTGTACTCGATCGGCTTCCTCGTGGCCTGGCTCGTGGCCCTGCTGCTCGTCGCCGAGCTGCTGCGGAACACCGGCAAGTTCACGATGGCCGACGTGCTGTCGTTCCGGCTCAAGCAGCGGCCCATCCGGATGGCCGCCGCCCTGTCGACGCTCGCCGTGGTGTTCTTCTACCTGCTGGCCCAGATGGCCGGCGCCGGTGGCCTCGTCGCACTCCTGCTGGGTGTCACGGACAAGGCCGGCCAGGGCATCGTGATCGCCGTCGTCGGCGCCCTGATGATCCTGTACGTGCTGGTCGGCGGTATGAAGGGCACCACATGGGTGCAGATCATCAAGGCGACGCTGCTCATCCTGGGCGCCGGCGTCATGACCATCTGGGTGCTCGCGCTCTTCGGCTTCAACCTGTCGGCCGTCATGCAGGAGGCCGTGAACATGGCCGGCGAGAAGGGTGACGCCATCCTCGAGCCGGGCCTGCAGTACGGCGCGTCGGCGCTCTCGCAGCTCGACTTCCTGTCGCTGGCGCTGGCCCTGGTGCTCGGTACCGCGGGTCTGCCGCACGTGCTGATGCGCTTCTACACGGTGCCGTCGGCCAAGGAGGCCCGCAAGTCCGTGGTCGTGGCCATCTGGCTGATCGGCATCTTCTACCTGTTCACCCTGGTGCTCGGGTACGGCGCAGGCGCGCTGGTGGGCCCCGAGACCATCCTCGCGGCACCGGGCGGGCAGAACTCCGCGGCCCCGCTGCTCGCGTTCGAGCTGGGCGGCGAGATCCTGCTCGGCATCATCGCGGCGGTCGCCTTCGCGACGATCCTCGCGGTGGTGGCCGGCCTGACGATCACCGCGGCTGCCAGCTTCTCCCACGACATCTACGCCTCCATCATCAAGAAGGGGCAGGTGGCGCCCGACGGCGAGGTCCGCGTGGCCCGCTGGACCGTGGTCGTCATCGGCATCATCGCGATCCTCGGCGGCATCTTCGCCAACGGGCAGAACATCGCGTTCCTCGTGGCGCTGGCGTTCTGCGTCGCGGCGTCGGCCAACCTGCCGACGATCATCTACTCGCTGTTCTGGAAGCGGTTCAACACGTCCGGCGCCCTGTGGAGCATCTACGGCGGCCTGATCTCGACCATCGTGCTGATCATCTTCTCGCCGGTCGTGTCGGGCAAGCCTGCCGACCCGGTCACCGGTCTCAGCAAGTCGATGATCAGCAACCCGAACATCGACTTCCACTGGTTCCCGCTCGACAACCCGGGCATCGTGACCATCCCGCTCGCGTTCGTGCTCGGCATCGTCGGCACCTATCTGAGCAAGGAGCGGTCGCGCCCGGAGAAGTACGCCGAGATGGAGGTCCGCTCCCTCACCGGCGCGGGCGCGGAGAAGGCGACCGCGCACTGACCCCCGTCCCCGTCCGTCGAGTGCTGGATACTCGCCCTCCTGAAGGCTTCCCGAGGGCGAATATCCAGCACTCGACTGTCTCGCTCGACCGGTTCAGGGGGCGATCGTCAGGGTCGTGATGCGGTCGGCGTTCAGCGTGTAGCGGTAGCGGAGGTCTACCACCCCGCCCGGAAAGTTCCCCTCCAGGTGCCGTACGGCCGTCCAGTGATCCGCGTCCTCCTGGCGGACGGCGGTGAGCACGCTGGTGTAGGTGTACTCGCTCGCCGCACGCCCGAGCCACGCGCGGATCTCGGCCGTGCCCCGGTAGGTGCGGCCGTCGTCCGTGACGGTGGCCGCCTCGGCGTAGCAGGCCAGCTCCCGCTCGACGTCGTGGGCTTCGTGGGCGGACAGGTGCGCGGCGAGCACCGCGGGGAGCTCGATGCCCTCCGGGGTGACGCTCGTGGTGCTGTTCTGTGCTGCGTCCATGATGGACTTCCTCTCCTGGTTGGTGCCGGGCGGCGTCAGCCGACCGTCGGGACCGTCCCGCCGTCGATCGTGTGCTCCGCCCCGGTGATCGCCGCGGAGCGGTCGCTGACGAGGAAGGCGACGAGCTCGGCCACCTCGGCGGGCTCGGCGGGTCGCCCGAGCGGGATGCCGCCGAGCGATTCCATGATCTGGTCCAGGGCCTCCTCGCGGGTGATGCCCTGGCCGGCGGACAGACGGTCGACGAGGCCGTCGGCGCCCGACGAGCGGACGAAGCCGGGGGAGACCACGTTGACCCGGACGCCGTGCGGTGCGACCTCGTTGGCCAGTCCCTTGCTGTACGTGGTGAGAGCGGCCTTGGCCGCGGCGTAGCCGAGCGTGGCGTCGTGCAGCGGCTGCCTGCGCTGGATGGACGAGACGTGCACGACGGCGCCCCGGCCCGCCGCGACCATGCCGGGGACCAGTGCGCGGTCGAGCCGGACCGCCGCGAGCAGGTTCAGGCCCAGCTCGTGGTCCCAGTGCTCGTCCGTGAGGGCCGCGAAGCCGCCGGACGGCGACCCCGACCCACCGAGGGTGTGCACCAGGACGTCCACACCGCCGAGGCGCTCGCCGACCTGCTCGGTGACGAGGGCGGTGCCGTCGGGCGAGGACAGGTCGGCCGCGACGAAGCCGTGCGCACCGGGACGGGGTTCGGGCGGGGTGCGAGCCACGGTCAGCACCGTGGCGCCCGCCTCGCGCAGACGCGCCGCGACGGCGGCGCCGGTGCCCCGGCTGGCACCCGTCACGAGGGCGCGGCGGCCGTCGAGGCGGTCGCTGATCGTCATGGCCGGCGGACCGGCGTCGTCGAAGCTGTGCATGGCTCCACGCTGGGGCCTCCCGCTGGGGGAGGGTCAAACCTGCGTGCGCTCGTGGAGCCTCCCCCTGCGGGAGGGTGCACAGTGGTGCCGTGACCCGAGGCCTGACCATCGGCGAGTTCGCGCAGCTCACCCACCTGAGCGTGCGGACCCTGCGCCGCTACCACGACTCCGGGCTGCTGGAGCCCGAACGGGTCGACCCCGTCAGCGGCTACCGCTACTACACGAGTTCGCAGATCCCGCCCGCACAGGTGATCCACCGCCTGCGGGAGCTCGACGTGCCCCTGGCCGAGGTACGGCAGATCCTCGAGACCCCTGACGCCGCCGCCCGGGCCGACCTCGTCGCCGGTCACCTCCGGCGGCTGGAGGCGGAGCTCGACCGGACGCGGAACGCCGTCACCTCGCTGCGTCAGCTGCTCAGCCCGGGTGCCGCACCGCCGGAGGTGGCCGTGCGTACCGAGCCTGCCCGGGTGGTGGCGGCGATCCGCGACGTCGTGGCGCAGAGCGACGTCCTGGCCTGGTACTCGTCGGCCATGGCCGAGCTCGATGCCGCCGTCGTCGGCCACGAGCGGCTCGGGCCGCCGGGCGGGCACTACGCGAACGAGCTCTTCAGCGACGGGCGCGGGCAGGTGCTGGTGTACCGGCCGGTCGCGAACCCGCCCGAGCGGGGCCGGGTGCGGCCCGTCGAGCTGGCCGCGGCGGAGCTGGCGACCGTCGTGCACCACGGTGCGCACGACGACATCGACGTCACCTACGGCCGCCTCGGCGCCTGGGTGGTCGAGCACGCGCTCGCGGTGGACGGCCCGGTACACGAGACCTACGTGGTCTCACCCGCCGACACCCCGGACCGGGCCGCCTGGCGCACCGAGATCGGCTGGCCGGTGTTCCGCCTGACCTGATCCGGCTCAGCGCGCGGGTTCGAGGCGGATGACCACCGACTTCGACGCCGGGGTGTTGCTGCTCTCGGCCGTGTGGTCCAGGGGCACCAGCACGTTGGTCTCCGGGAAGTAGGCCGCCGCACAGCCGCGCGCCGTCGGGAACGCGACGGCGCGGAAGCCGGGCGCCCGACGTTCGCCGATCGAGCCGTCCGGGCCCGGCCACTCGCTGACCAGGTCCACGGTGTCGCCGTCGGCGAACCCGAGGGCCGTGAGGTCCTCGGAGCGCACGAACACGACCCGCCGTCCGCCCTTCACGCCGCGGTACCGGTCGTCGAGACCGTAGACCGTGGTGTTGAACTGGTCGTGGGAGCGGACCGTCTGGAGCAGCAGGCGGCCCTCGGGCACCTGGACGATCTCCAGCTCGTTCACCGTGAAGTTCGCCTTGCCGGTCGCCGTCGGGAACAGGCGGGCGTCGCGCGGCGGGTGGGGCAGCACGAACCCGCCGGGCTCGGCGACCCGCCGCTCGAAGTCCTCGAAGCCGGGCACGACGCGCGAGATCGAGTCGCGGATGCGCGCGTAGTCGTCCGCGAACTCCTCCCACGGCGTCGGGTCCTGCGGACCGAGCACCCGGCGCGCCAGGTCGCACAGGATGGCGGTCTCGCTGCGCAGCGCGTCGGACGCCGGGGCCAGGCGCCCGCGTGACGTGTGCACCACGCTCATCGAGTCCTCCACCGTGACCACCTGTTCGCGGCCGCCCGTCGTGTCCCGCTCGGTGCGGCCCAGGCAGGGCAGCACCAGGGACCGCCGGCCGGGCAGCACGTGGGAGCGGTTGAGCTTGGTCGACACGTGGACCGTGAGCGGCACCTCGCGCAGGGCAGACTCGGTGACGGCACTGTCGGGCGTCGCGGCGGCGAAGTTGCCCCCGACCGCCATGAAGACCCGTAGCCGCCGGTCGCGCAGCGCGCGCACCGTGTCCACGACGTCGAGGCCGTGGGCGCGCGGCGGCTCGAAGTCGAACTCCCGGCCGAGCGCGTCGAGGAACGAGTCGGTGGGCCGCTCCCAGATGCCCATGGTGCGGTCACCCTGCACGTTGCTGTGGCCGCGGACCGGGCACGCCCCCGCGCCAGGACGGCCGATGTTGCCCCGCAGCAGCAGGAAGCTCACGATCTCGCGGATGGTGGCGACCGACTGCTTGTGCTGGGTCAGGCCCATCGCCCAGCAGACGATGACCTTGTCGGCCGCCTTCACGTCGTCGACGAAGGCCTCGATCTCCGACCAGTCCAGGCCCGTGGCCCGCTCGACGTCCGCCTGGTCGACGGCGCGCCAGGCGGCCGTGGCCTCCGGGAAGCCGGACGTGTGCTCGGCGATGAACTCGTGGTCCAGCACGGGGGCGTGCCCGGCGGTCCGCGCGTCGTCGTCGGCCTCCAGGAGCAGGCGGTTGACCGCCTGGAACAGCGCCAGGTCGCCCGCGAGACGGACCTGGAGGAACCGGTCGGCGAGCTTGGTGCCCTGCCCGACCACGCCGCGGACCCGCTGCGGGTTCTTGAAGGTCTGCAGACCTGCCTCGGGCAGGGGGTTGATCGCCACGATCCGCGCGCCGCGGTCCTTGGCCTCCTCCAGCGCCGTGAGCATGCGCGGGTGGTTGGTCCCGGGATTCTGGCCGACGACGACGATCAGGTCGGCGTGGTCGGTGATGTCCTCCAGGGACACGCTGCCCTTGCCGATGCCGAGCGTCTCCGTCAGCGCGGTGCCCGACGACTCGTGGCACATGTTGGAGCAGTCCGGCATGTTGTTCGTGCCGAGCTTGCGGGCGAGCAGCTGGTAGACGAATGCCGCCTCGTTGCTGGTGCGCCCCGACGTGTAGAAGGCCGCCTGGTCGGGCGAGTCGAGCCCGCGCAGCTCCGCCGCGACCAGGTCGAGGGCCTCGCCCCAGGGCACGGGCCGGTAGTGGTCGGAGCCCTCGTCGCGCAGCATGGGCTCGGTGAGGCGGCCCGACTTGCCCAGCCGGTGGTCCGTCCACGTCGCGAGCTCCGAGATGGGGTGCTCCGCGAAGAACGCCGCGTCGGCGCGCTTGCGCGTGGACTCCTCGGCGACCGCCTTGGCGCCGTTCTCGCAGAACTCCGCGACGTGCGGCTTGCCGGGCTCCGGCCAGGCGCACCCGGGACAGTCGAAGCCACCGTGCTGGTTCAGGATCGGCAGCGTGCGCAGGCCGCGCGCCACACCCGCCTCGTCCAGCACGTGGGCGAGGCCGTGGACGACGCCGGGCACACCGGCCGCCCGGGTCTTGGCCGGGCCGACCCGCAGGCTCTTCTCGGGGGCGTCTGTGCGGGCTTCGTCGCTCACGTCGGTCACCCTGAGACCTTACGCCGGACCTCACCCCACGGGGAGGGCCTGGACGGACCGGCGGACACGGGTGCGAGACTGACGCCATGGGAGTCGTCACCGACCGACGGCGCGTCGTGCGCGTGCGACAGGGCAACCGTGCAGAACGCCCCGACACGCTCGCCGTCGAGGAACCGCTGATGGTCCGGCTGGTGCCCACGGTGGTGCGGTCCCGTGCGCCGGCCCAGGTCACGACGGTGGGCCCGGTGCGGCCCGCGGTCCCGGTGGGCGGACCCGCGTCCACGCCGGGCGAGACGCTGACCGTCACCATGCGGACCCCTGGGCACGACTTCGACCTCGTGGCCGGGTGGCTGGTCTCCGAGGGTGCGGTGGCCGTGTCGTCGGACATCGTGGCGATGCGCCTGTGCCCCGACGAGGACAACACGGTGGAGGTGGTGCTCGCCCGGGGCGTCGAGCCGCCGCGTGCGCGCGCGTTCGCGACGACGAGCGCGTGCGGGGTGTGCGGCTCCGACACCGTCGTCGAGGTGCTGGCCGACCTGCGCTGGCCGGTCGGTGCCGACCCGGTCGTGGTGGATGCCGAGGTGATCGCCGCCCTGCCCGACCTGCTGCGCGAGCAGCAGCGCGCCTTCGACCGCACGGGTGGCCTGCACGCCGCGGGTCTCTTCACGGCGGACGGCGCCCCGCTGTACGTGCGCGAGGACGTGGGCCGGCACAACGCCGTCGACAAGGTGATCGGTGCGGCGCTGCGCGACGGCGCCCTGCCCGCTGCCGGGACGGTGCTCCAGGTCAGCGGGCGGGCGTCGTTCGAGCTGGTGCAGAAGGCCGCGCGGGCCGGGATCCCTGTGCTGTCCGCGATCTCGGCGCCGTCGACCCTCGCCGTGGACCTGGCCGAGGAGTGCGGCCTGACCCTGCTGGGCTTCGTGCGTGACGACTCGATGAACGTCTACACGCGGGCGGACCGCCTGGTCTGACCGGAACCGGTCCGGTCCGGTTCCGGTCAGTGGAACGCGGCCTTGAACGGCCGAAACACCACTTCGTGATGTATCAGACCGGCCGCTGGTGCCTCAGCGGCTAGCCACCGAACAGCGGGAGCACACCCTTGATCGTCTGGAAGAGGCCGTAGGCCAGCGGCACGGTGACGACCAGCCAGGTGATGACCAGCCGTGGCACCTGGTCCGACGCCGGTCGCGGTGCCCGCTCGGTCTGCTCGGTCTGCTCGGTCTGCTCCGGCATGGTCATACCTTCCCCTCGGCGAACGCGTCGGTGCGGCCCGCCGACTCGTGGAACCGCGCCGCGACCGGCCGGACCAGGACGTTGGCGACGAAGCCGACCGCGAGCACGCCCACCATGGTGAACAGCGCGGGCCGGTAGTCGGCGGCGACGAGCTCGCCCGGCGTCCCCTGGGCGTCGAGGAACCCGTTGATGATGAGCGGCCCGGCGATCCCGGCCGCGGACCATGCCGTGAGCAGGCGGCCGTGGATGGCACCCACCTGGAACGTGCCGAACAGGTCGCGCAGGTAGGCGGGTGCGGTGGCGAAGCCGCCGCCGTAGAACGAGATGATGACCGCCGCGACCAGTACGAAGATCACGGTGGAGACGTTGCCCACCGTGGCCAGCAGCACGTAGAGCACCATGCCGACGCCGAGGTACATGATGTACGTCGGCTTGCGCCCGATGAAGTCCGACGTCGACGACCACACGAAGCGGCCGGCCATGTTGAACAGGGACAGGAACGCCACGAACCCGGCCGCCGTCGCGGGCGCGACGGACGACATGCCGTCCTCGCGGAAGAAGTCCTGGATCATCGGAGCGGCCTGTTCGAGGATGCCGATGCCCGCCGTCACGTTGCAGAACAGGACCGTCCACAGGAACCAGAACTGCGGCGTCCGGATGGCGTTCGCCGCGGAGACGTTCGCGGTCGAGACCATGGGCCGGGCGGCGACCGCACCGGCGTCGAACCCCGCGGGCGACCAGCCGGGTGGCGGCACCTTGACCGTGAAGACGCCCAGCATCATCACCAGGAAGTACACGATGCCCAGGGTCACGAACAGCGAGGTGACGGCGGCTCCGGAGGCCACGGAGGCGGGGTCGGAGGGGTCGTACCCGCTGTCGTAGGCAGCCATCAGCTGCCGGGACAGCGGCGAGGCGATGAGCGCGCCGCCACCGAACCCCATGATCGCCATGCCCGTGGCCAGGCCCGGTCGGTCCGGGAACCACTTGATCAGCGTGGAGACCGGCGAGATGTAGCCGATGCCGAGCCCGATGCCGCCGATGACCCCGTACCCGAGGTAGACCAGCCACAGCTGCGACGTCGCGATGCCGAGCGCACCCACGAGGAACCCCGACGCCCAGAAGCAGGCCGAGGCGAACATCGCCGCCCGCGGCCCGGCGCGCTCCACCCAGGTGCCCAGCACGGCGGCCGACAGCCCGAGCATGACGATCGCGATGGAGAAGACGACGCCGATCGCGGTCAGGCTCGAGTCGAAGTGAGCCACGAGGGCGTTCTTGTAGACGCTGGTGGCATAGGCCTGGCCGATGCACAGATGGATGGCGAGGGCCGCGGGCGGGATGAGCCACCTGCTGTAACCGGGCTTGGCCACCGTATGCTCACGGTCGAGGAACGACAGCGCCACGGAGCACCTCCTCGTGCTCAGGGGGCAGGCCGCGGAATGCGGTTTCACCCGTGTGTGGGGGCACGCTACTGGCGGTGGGTGCCCGGGTCAATGGTCCACGCTGCCCCGCGGGTGAGCAGGGGAATCAGTGCTGCGGGCTGCGCACCGCGGCCAGGAACAGGGGCAGCCGGGTCTCGGTGTGGGCGATCCGCAGCAGGTAGGGACGGTCCACCGTCATGCGGACGTCGGGCTGCTCCGGCATGGCGCTGGTCGCCTCGGCGGCGATCTCCGTGACGGCGGCCGCGACCGTGCCCTCCTCGTCCAGGCTCAGGTAGGCCTGCTGCAACACCTGGCTCACCCGGAGCTGCTCGGCCGTGCTGATGCCGGACAGGTCCGGGGCGTCGTACAGCCCGCCGAGGCCCGCCGCGTCCAGCGCGGGAGCCAGGTCGAGGGTCGGCGGCTCGAGCTCCAGGGTCGGCATCGTGAGCTCGACCGACCGCGGCGCGGCGCCGTCGAGGGCGGTGGTGAGGGCGGTCAACGTCGCGGAGGTGACGTCGGCGGGGTCGGTGCCCTGCGGCGGCAGGAGCACGTCCGCGTGGAACGCCTCGGCGTACGGGAGGCGGACGGCAGCCCAGCCGTCGCTCTCGGTGTGGGCCCACGGGTGCGTGCCGCGCAGCATCTCGGTCGGGGCCGCGCCGCCTGGTCCGGTGAAGTCCTGGTCGCCGGTCGACGCCTCCTCGAACGGGCTCTGCCAGCGCGCCGCGAGCAGGATCACGTTCTGCAGCACCAGGCGCAGGGACGGGTCGGGCTGGATCGCGGACTCCTCGATCAGGCCGCCCGTGTGGTGGTCCACCCAGGCGTCGAGCACCTTCTTGCCCGCGCCGGTGCCCAGGTCGGTGCGCTGGACGCCCGCGCCGAACCCGGAGGCGAGTGCGTCGAGATAGTCCTGCTCGACCACGAGCTGGTCGTCCAGCACGGCCTGGTTGGCGAGATGGAGCACGGGCACGTCGGGCAGCTCGTCGTCCCGTGCGACGCCAGGGTCGCCGTCGTGCCGCTCGAGCTCGCCCTGCAGTGCGTTGTAGGCGGAGGTGCGTGCTTCGTCCGAGGCACCGAGCGCGACGTCCAGGGAGGTCGCGGTCCCGCCGCGCGCGCCCTCGGCGAGGAGCGCCAGCGCGAAGGTGAGGGACGCGGGAGAGACCAGGGCGTTGTCCTTCGGCTCGGCGGTCGCACGCAGCGCGAGCAGGCCCAGCTCCTCGGTCGCGGCGACGGCGTCGGGGCCGGCAGGCGCGTCGGCAGGGGTGACGTCGACGCGTGCCGCGTCGGAACGCTCCAGCCCTTCGTCGGCCGCGGGCGCGCAGGCCGTCAGGACGAGGACGGCTGCGCCGACGGACGCCGCGGTCGTCGCTCGACGACGTGCGCGTCGCTCCGACCGGTGTCTGGTGGGGCGCACGACTGAGTCGCGACGGTGCACGACGACCTCCCTCGGGGTGGCTGCGGGTTCAGTCTGTGTCTGTCGTGATCGCGTGCTGTCTTGCAGGCAGGTCCGCCCTGGTTCGGAGCCGGCCCGCGTACCCCTCGATGGAGTCCACCGGCGGGGCGATGGCGGCCGGCACGGCGAGGCCCCGTCCCGCAACGGCCGGACGATCGGATCCTGGGTGTGCGCCGATGCGACAGATGTCAGTGGCGCCGGGCACAATCTGTCCCGACCACCCGGGTGGGCTCGACGCACGGGGTCTCGACGCACGAAGTGAGGTAGGGGACGTTGGCAAGCATCAACCAGCGCATCGCTGAGGAGCTGGGCGTACGGGAAGGGCAGGTGTCCGCCGCGGTCGACCTGCTCGACGGCGGCGCGACGGTGCCGTTCATCGCCCGCTACCGCAAGGAGGTCACGGGCACGCTCGACGACGCACAGCTGCGCACCCTCGAGGAGCGTCTGCGGTACCTGCGCGAGCTCGAGGAGCGGCGCGCGGCGATCCTGAGCTCGGTCGAGGAGCAGGGCAAGCTCACGGACGAGCTGAGGGCCCAGATCCTGTCGGCGGAGACCAAGTCGCGCCTGGAGGACATCTACCTGCCCTTCAAGCCGAAGCGGCGCACCAAGGCGCAGATCGCCCGTGAGGCAGGCCTGGAGCCCCTCGCGACGGCACTGCTCGACGACCCGTCGCTCGACCCCACCCAGACCGCCGGCCCGTACGTCGACGCCGAGAAGGGCGTGGCCGACACCGCCGCTGCGCTCGACGGCGCCCGCGCGATCCTCGTGGAGCGGATGGGCGAGGACGCCGACCTGATCGGTGCCCTGCGCGAACGGCTCTGGAAGCGCGGGCGCATGCTGTCCGCCGTCCGCGACGGCGCGCAGGAGAAGGGCGCCAAGTTCTCGGACTACTTCGAGTTCGGCGAGGCGCTGTCCAGCCTCCCGTCGCACCGCGTGCTCGCCCTGTTCCGGGGCGAGAAGGAGGACGTTCTCGACCTGACGATCGAGCCCGAGGAGGGCATCGAGGCGGGCGTCCCCACGTCGTACGAGGCGACCATCGCGCACCAGTTCGGCATCGCCGACCAGGGCCGTCCGGCCGACCGCTGGCTCGCCGACACCGTCCGCTGGGCGTGGCGCACCAAGATCCTGGTGCACCTCGGCATCGACGTGCGGCTGCGGCTGCGCTCCGAGGCGGAGGACGAGGCGGTGCGCGTCTTCGCGGCCAACCTCCGCGACCTGCTGCTCGCGGCGCCCGCCGGCACGCGAGCCACCATGGGGCTGGACCCGGGCCTGCGTACCGGCGTCAAGGTCGCCGTCGTGGACGCGACCGGCAAGGTGGTGGAGCACGCGACCATCTACCCGCACGCGCCCGCGAACCGCTGGGACGAGTCGCTCGCGACGCTCGCCGCGCTGGCCAAGAAGCACGGCGTGGACCTCGTGGCGATCGGCAACGGCACCGCCTCCCGGGAGACCGAGCGGCTGGCCGCCGACCTCATGAAGATGGCGCCGGGTCTCGGCCTGACCAAGGCGGTCGTCTCCGAGGCCGGCGCCTCCGTGTACTCCGCGTCCGCCTACGCGAGCGCCGAGCTGCCCGACCTCGACGTGTCCATCCGGGGCGCCGTCTCCATCGCGCGCCGCCTGCAGGACCCGCTCGCCGAGCTCGTGAAGATCGACCCCAGGTCGATCGGTGTGGGTCAGTACCAGCACGACATCACCGAGACCAAGCTGTCCAGGTCGCTGGACGCCGTGGTCGAGGACTGCGTGAACGGTGTGGGCGTGGACCTCAACACCGCGTCGGTGCCGCTGCTGTCGCGGGTCTCGGGCATCACGTCCACGCTCGCGGAGAACATCGTGTCCTACCGCGACGCCAACGGCCCCTACCGGTCCCGTGCCTCGCTCAAGAAGGTGCCCCGCCTGGGCCCCAAGGCGTTCGAGCAGTGCGCGGGCTTCCTCAAGGTCTCAGGTGGCGACGAGCCGCTGGACGCGTCGTCGGTGCACCCGGAGGCGTACCCGCTCGCGCGGCGCATCGTCACGGCGGTCGGCGCCGACGTGCAGGCCCTGATCGGCAACGGCGGCGCGCTGCGCACGCTGCGGCCCACCGACTTCGTGGACGAGACGTTCGGTCTGCCCACGGTCACCGACATCCTCGCCGAGCTGGAGAAGCCAGGCCGTGACCCGCGTCCGGCCTTCACGACGGCGAGCTTCGCCGACGGTGTCGAGAAGCTCGGCGACCTGGTGCCGGGCATGGTCCTGGAGGGCCAGGTCACCAACGTGGCGGCCTTCGGCGCGTTCGTCGACGTGGGCGTGCACCAGGACGGGCTCGTGCACGTCTCCGCGATGTCCAAGAACTTCGTCAGCGACCCGCGTGAGGTCGTGAAGTCCGGCGACATCGTCAAGGTGAAGGTCATGGATGTCGACCTGCAGCGCAAGCGTGTGTCCCTCACGCTGCGCCTGGACGACGAGGTCGGCGTGGTGCCGGGCGGCCGCACGTCGGGCGGCGCCCGCGGCGGTGGCCAGGGCGGCTCGGGTGGGGGTGACGGCAAGGGTGGTGGACGCCGCGGTGAGGGTCGCGGCGGTGACGGCCGCGGGAACCGGGGCCGCGGTCAGGGGCAGGGGCAGCGCGACCAGTCGGGCCGAGGCCGCCCGGCGCCCGCGGACACCGCGATGGCGGACGCGCTACGCCGGGCGGGCCTGGCCTGATCTGACTTGATCCGACCTGATCCGCTGCCCTCGGGGGAGGGCGGCGGATCAGGCCATGTGCCGGGCCAGGAAGTCGAGCTTGGGCCGCGGGTCACGCTGGAGGTCGAGGTACCCGTCCCAGCGAGCGGTGGTGCCATCGATCCACTGCAGCTCCTTCTCGGCGACCGGGATGTTGTCGACCATGCCCTGCACGTCGCTCGGGTCGGTGAGGACGTCGTCGCGCACCTGGTAGAGGTACGTCGGGACGCGCACGCTCCGGGCCCAGACCACCGGCGTCATCTCGGCGAACGTGTGGCTCACCTGGAGCTGGATCTCCCGCTCCAGGTCATCGATGCGCTCGGGGATGCCGAGCAGGCCGAGCGTGGCCCGCATCGTCGCGCCGACCGACAGGGGCTGTGGCGCGAGCATGCAGCGCACGTCCTCGAACTCCTCGGGGTGCTCCTGCATGGCGAACATCGTGGCGTTGGCGCCCTGGCAGCGGCTGAACAGGCCGATCGTCATGCCCTGGGTTCGCGCGTCCGAGCGGGCGAGGCGGAGCGAGCCGATCACGTCGCGTGCCTCGAACCGTCCGCCGCTGCCCCGGCCGCCGTTCGCGCTGCCGCTCAGACCGAGGTTGCGCATGTCGTAGGTCAGCACGTTGTAGCCCGCATCGTGCAGGATCCGGTAGTCCGGCAGGAGGTCGACCTCGAAGTCGTTGCCCCCGAGCGCGCCGATCGACCGCCAGGGCTCGAGGTGCGCGGGCAGTCCGGACCGGCTGAACCACAGGGGATGGTTGGCGATGATCAGCTTGTCCGAGCCCGCACGGGGGATGAACCAGGCCTCCAGCGGCGTGCCGTCCGCCGACGGGAACGTGACGTCCTCGTAGGCGAGGCCCTGATCGGCCGGCGTCCCCAGCACCGGCGAACGCAGGATGGTGCCGTAGCCGGCGGCGATCTGTCGGATGATCTCGGTCGCCTCGGCGTGGGTCGTCGTCTGGTCTGTGGTGGTGGTCATGAATCGTTCCTTCCTTCGGGGGCCGGGCGCGCGGCGAGCGTGCCCAGCCATTGACGCAGGAGCGCGAGCTCCACGTCGGTGAACGGCTCCTGGGTGGGGCCAAGTCGGGCGAGCAGGGCCCGCGCGGCGGCGGCCGCACCCCGCTCGGGGATGTCGTCGGCCGGGCGTACGCCCGCGATGTGGCCGACGAGGACAGTGCGCAGGGTGCGTGACAGCGGGCCGTCCGCGGGTTCGCCGAGATGGTTCAGCTGGGAGACGCACCCGACGGCCATCGCGGTGGTCACGGTCAGCGCCTCCTCGACGTCGACCACAAGGAGCCCGGCGTCGGCGAGACCGACGAGCGCCGCACGCAGCTCGTTCTCCGCGACCCGCGCCGCACCTGAGCGCCGCCCGCTCGTGCGGCCGAACATCACGGCGTAGAGCGCCGGGTTCTCGACGCCGAACGCGATGTGCATGTCCCAGCCGGCCTCGAAGTCGGCGATCTGGTCGCCGGAGCTCGGCACGGCGCGCTTGCGCTCCAGGTAGGCCGTGAAGGCGTCGTCGACGACGGCCTCGATGAGGCCGTCCTTGTCACCGAAGTGGTGGTACAGCGTGGGCGCCGACACGCCGGCCGCCTCGTACAGCTCGCGTGTCGTCGGCTCGTGCTCTGGCCGCTCGGCGAGCAGGGTGCGGGCTGCCGCGAGGAGGTTCTCTCGACCGGATCTCATGTGTACCGACGATACACGCATCTCTCGGATTTGTATACCGCCGATATATAACCGTCCGTCGCGCAGGGTCTTGGGGGCGGGTGCGGGTGGATTCCGGTGGTGCGCCTGGCGGGGCACGCGGCGGGGGGTCACCATGGCGGCATGACTGATACCGAGGAGATGTTCGACGTCATCGTGATCGGCGGCGGCCCGGTGGGCGAGAACGCGGCCGACCGCGCATCGCGCACCGGCCTGTCCGTCGCCCTGGTCGAGTCCGAGCTGGTGGGCGGTGAGTGCTCGTACTGGGCCTGCATGCCGTCCAAGGTGCTGCTGCGTGCCGGCGCCGTGCGTGCGCTCGCCCGCGAGACCCCCGGCCTGCGGGACCCCGGCGCGCCCGACGCCGCGGCGGTCTTCGCGCGGCGCGACGAGATCACCAGCAACTGGGACGACGCCGGGCAGGTCTCCTGGGTCGAGGGCGCCGGCCTGACGCTGGTGCGCGGGCACGGTCGGCTGGCCGGCGAGCGACTCGTCGAGGTCACGGTGCCGCCCGCGGGCGCACCGGGTACGGACGACGTGCCGGTCAAGCGGCTCCTGCGGGCTCGCCACGCCGTGATCGCCGCGACCGGCAGCGTTCCCGTCCTGCCGAACACCCCGGGTCTGGCGGAGGCGTCGCCCTGGTCGAGCCGCGAGGCGACGTCGTCGGACACCGTGCCCGAGTCGCTCGTGGTCGTGGGCGGCGGGGTGGTCGGCGTCGAGATGGCGAACGCGTACGCGGACCTCGGGTCACAGGTGACGCTGCTGGCCCGGGGCGGGTTGTTGTCGAACGCCGAGCCGTTCGCGGGGGAGATGGTCGCCGACGCGCTGCGCGGACGTGGCGTGGACGTCCGGACCGGTGTCACCGTCGAGTCCGTCGAGCGGCCCGGGGTCGGGTCCGGCGCCGAGGGTGAGGCCACCGGTCCGGTGACGGTCACCCTGGCCGACGGCGGGCAGGTCACCGCGGCCGAGATCCTCGTGGCGACGGGCCGGGTGCCGCGCACCGCGGACCTCGGCGTGGAGAACGTGGGCCTGGACGAGTCGGCCCTGGGTCGGGGCGGTGCGCTCGTCGTCAACGAGTCGCTGCAGGTCACGGGCGTGCCCGGTGGCTGGCTCTACGCCTGCGGCGACGTGACCGGCCGGGCGCCCACCACGCACCAGGGCAAGTACCAGGGACGCGTCGTCGGCGACGTGGTGGCCGCGCGGTACGGCACCGACGCGGGAGACCGGGCGCCCACGAGCGGTGACCCGGAGCCGGCCGTCGGCCAGGAGGGCAAGCCGTGGTCGAGGTATGCCGCGACCGCCGACAAGGCCGCCGCGGTGCAGGTCGTCTTCACGCAGCCGCAGGTCAGCTGGGTGGGGCCCACGGAGCGTGAGGCGCGCGCGGCGGGGATCCCGGTCGAGGCCGTGTCGTACGACCTGTCCTGGGTGTCCGGGGCGAGCGTGGAGTCGCCCGGGTACAAGGGCCGTGCCCAGGTGCTCGTCGACACCCAGCGGCGCGTGCTGGTCGGCGCCACGTTCGTGGGTCCGGACGCCGGCGAGATGCTGCACGCCGCCACGATCGCCGTGGTGGGCGAGGTGCCGCTCGACCGCCTCTGGCACGCGGTCCCGGCGTACCCGACGGTCAGCGAGGTCTGGCTCCGCTTCCTGGAGTCCTACGGCCTCTGAGTACCCCCGGCCGAAGTAGAACCCTGGCGAGATAGAACTGGGGCCGGAGCGCTGATCAGCGCTCCGGCCCCAGTTCTATCTCGCCAGGGTTCTACTTCGGCATCAGTCGGTCGGGGTCAGCGAGCCGTCCGAGCTGAAGACCAGGCCCAGGGTGACCTCGCCCTGCTGCAGCGCCGACTTGGTCAGCGGCCCGCCGGCGTCGAGCGAGCGGAACTCCGCGAACTCCAGGCCGTAGGTGTCCTCGAGGCCCGGCTGGCAGAACGGGCGCTCCGTGCACTCCGGCGGGCCGCCGAGCACCAGGCCGCCGCAGGCCTCGGCGAGCTCGCTGAGCGAGGCCACGCCGTTCTCGTCCGCGAACGCCTTGGTCACGGCGAACGCGTTCTGGTCCTGTGCGGGGGACGGCTCGCCGAACACGAGGCCGATCTCCTCGCCCAGGCCCGTGAGGCCCTCCACCGTCGCGTCGAGGTCGCTGCTCGCGACCGGCTCGGCCTCGGCCCCGTTGACGTCCTTGTTGATGAACTCGGTGAGCGTGCCCACGTACTCGGGGATGACCTGGACCTGGTCACCCTTCTCCAGCGCCGGGAGGTAGGCCTCACGGTTGCCGATGGTGGTCACCTCGGCGTCGTACCCGGCGGCGTTCAGCACCGTCGCGTAGATGGTGCCGAGCGTGGCGCTCTCGGCGAAGTCGGCGGCGCCGACCACGATCTTGCCGCTGCCGCTCTGGTCCGGGCTGTCGAGACCGGCGTCGGCCACGAACTGCTCGGCGACCTCCGCGGAGGTGCGGCGGTCGACGTCCACGGCCTTGTTCAGGCCGATGAGGGTGTCGGTGTCGAGTGCGGCGGACACGCTGTCGAGGAGCGGGATCAGCGTGTCGTCGCCCTCCACCGCGGCGGCGTTGATCGCCGGGATGACGTTGTCGACGGTCTGGAGCTGCTTGTCGTCGTCGAGCACGACGAGCTCGTCGCCCGGGACGGCCTCGCAGGCGGCCAGGCTGCTGCCGCCCGTCGAGGTGTCGCTGCTCCCTCCGGCGGATCCGGGTTCGCCGCAAGCGGTGAGCAGGGTGAGGCTGACGACGGCTGCCGCCGCGCCGAGCGCCCGGGGCAGGGACACGTGCGTACGGGGGAACTTCATCGAATGTCTCCGAACATGGGTGACGTGGCGTACAACTGTTCTACGACTTTTGACCGATCCCATTCGACCCCGCGCGGCGGACGATCGCAAGGGATAAACCGGCCCGTGAGAAGGTCGTTACATCCTGCGCAGCGGGGCCGGCGTGGCCAGGCGCTGCCCGACGGCGAGCGCGGCGTCGATCAGCAGGCAGAGCACCGCGACCAGCACACCCCCCGCGAGAACCTCACCGTACCGCTGCGTGCCCATGCCGAACGCGATGATCTGGCCCAGTCCACCGCCCCCGGCGAGCGCCGCGAGCGGGATGGTGGCGACCACCTGGACGATCGTGGTCCGCAGGCCGGCCGCGACGAGCGTGGTGGCGAGCGGCAGCTCGACCTGCAGCAGGATGCGCCCGCCGCTCATCCCCATGCCGCGTGCCGCGTCGCGCGCGTCGGGGTCGGCACCGCGCACCCCCTCGTAGGTGTTGACCAGGAGCACGGGCACCGCGAAGAACGCGGCGGCGATGACTGTGGCGGTGTTGCCGAACAGCCCGCCTGCGGCGAGCAGCAGGATGATGCCGAGCGTGGGCAGCGCCCGGGAGGCGTTGGTGAGCCAGACGACCGTGCCGGCGCCCCGGCCGCTGTGCCCCAGCCAGGCGCCCGCGGGGATCGCGACGGCCGCGGCCACCGCGACCGCGACGGCCGTCATGAGCAGGTGCTCGCCGGTCAGCTCGAGCACGCCACCGGGCTCGGTCCAGGTCAGGGGGTCGTTCAGCCAGACCAGGGCCTGGTCGACGACGCCGGTGGGGGCGCTCATGCGGTCCTCCTGCGCAGCCAGGGGGTCAGGGCTCTGCCCACGGCCCAGAGCACGAGGTCGAGCAGGAGGGCGAGCAGGATGGTCGCGAGCGTGGCCGTCATGATCTCTGCCCGGTAGAAGTTGTTGCGGAACCCCTGGAACATCAGCTGACCCAGCCCGCCGTACCCGACCACCACGCCGACGGTCACGAGCGCGACCGTGGACACGGTGGCCAGCCGCAGGCCGGCGATGATGCTCGGCAGTGCGCTGGGCATGGCCACCTGCACGAGCAGGCGGCCGGGGCCGTAGCCCAGGCCGCGCGCGGCGTCGAGGACCGCGGGGTCGACGGTGGCCAGCCCGGCCACCGTGTTGCGCAGGATGATGAGCAGGGCGTAGACCACGAGGCCCACCAGGACCGGCGTGCGGCCGATGCCGAGCAGCGGCGCCAGGATCGCGAACAGCGCCAGGGATGGCACGGTGTACAGCACGGCGACCGTGCCGAGCACGGGGCCGGACAGCCACCGGGACCGGGAGACCAGCGCCCCGAGCGGGATGGCGATGGCCGCGGAGATCGCCACCGCCTCGACGGTCAGGCCGGCGTGCTCGACCGTGCGTTCCCAGAGCAGGGGCGCGTTGCCGACCACGTAGGACCAGGAGAACCAGGGATTGCCGGGCATGGCTGAGAACCTACCGTGCGATGACCCGGTAGGTTCGGCGACATGGCAGCCCGTACCGTGATCGAGCTCGATACCGTCCGCAAGACGTACGGCGACGGAACCGTCGCCGTCGCCGGCCTGAGCCTCGCCGTGCACGAGCACGAGGTGCTCGCGCTCGTCGGCCCCTCGGGCTGCGGCAAGTCCACCACGCTGCGCATGGTGAACCGCCTGGTCGAGCCGACGTCGGGCCGCATCCTGCTCGACGGCGAGGACGTCACCACCGCTGACCCGGTGGCCCTGCGCCGTCGTATCGGCTACGTGATCCAGAACGTCGGGCTCTTTCCGCACCGGACCGTCGAGGCGAACATCGCCACCGTCCCCGGGCTGCTGGGCTGGGACCGTGCGCGTACCCGGGCACGCGTGGCGGAGCTGCTGGACCTCGTGGGCCTGCCCGCCGCGACCTACGCCAAGCGCTACCCGCACGAGCTGTCCGGCGGTGAGCGCCAGCGCATCGGCGTGGCCCGGGCCCTGGCCACCGACCCGCCGGTGCTGCTCATGGACGAGCCGTTCGGCGCCGTCGACCCGGAGTTCCGCCGGCACCTGCAGACGGAGTTCCAGCGCATCCAGCGCGAGACCGGGACCACGGTGATCCTCGTGACGCACGACATCGACGAGGCCGCACGGCTCGGTGACCGGATCGCCGTGCTGTCCCGCGGCGGGGTGCTCGAGCAGGTGGCGAGCCCGCTCGCCGTGCTCGCCCACCCGGCGTCCGAGCGGGTGCGCGACTTCATCGGGGACGGCTCCGCCTCGCGCATGCTCGCGCTCGCGCAGGTGCAGGCGGCCGACCTGGAGGGCGCGGAGCGGATCGTCCAGCCGGCCCCCGCCCCCGTGCGGCTGGGTGCGCGCCTGACCGACGCGTTCGAGGCCGTGGCGGCGCTGCCCGGCTCGGCGATGGGCCGGGTCCCGGTCGTGGGGGAGTCGGGCGACGTCGTCGGCTCGCTCACCGCCGACGGCATCCTGGGCGCGCTGCGCCGCGCCGCGGACGCGTCGGCGACCGATCCGGGCGTCGCGGAGGTCCAGGGCGCCGACCTCGAGGACGCACCCGGCCGCCGCGCAGTGTGACGGACACCGCGTCCCGGCGGGCCCGCAGCCCGCGGCCCGGCGCGACCGCTCCCGATAGTGTCGGTGGGTGACCAACGCCCGCGTAGCCCTCGCGACCTGCTCCCAGCTGCCCGACCTCGACAAGGACGACGTGCCGCTGATCGCCGCCCTGGCCGAGCGCGGCGTGACCGCCGCCCCGGCGGTCTGGGACGACCCCGCCGTCGACTGGTCGGCCTACGACCTCGTCCTGGTGCGTTCCACGTGGGACTACTCCCCGCGGCACGACGAGTTCATCGCGTGGGCGCGCTCGCTGCCCCGGGTGGCCAACTCCGCCGACGTCATCGAGTGGAACACCGACAAGCGGTACCTCCGTGAGCTGGAGGCCGCAGGCGTCCCGGTGATCCCCACCATCTGGCTCGACCCGGCCCGGCACCTCTCCAAGCGTGCGGTGCACACGCGCATGCCCGCGTTCGGCGACTTCGTGGTCAAGCCCGTCGTCAGCGCCGGCGCCCAGAACACCGGCCGCTACCAGCCCGTGTCCGCGGAGTCGCGCGGCAAGGCCATCGCGCACGCCATGCGCCTGCTCGACGACGGCCGCTGGGTCATGATCCAGCCCTACGTCACCTCCGTCGACACCACCGGTGAGACCTGCCTGGTCTTCGTCGACGGCGAGCTCACGCACGCCGTCCGCAAGAACGCGCTGCTCACGGGTCCGGCCGAGGAGTCCGGCGAGCTGTACGCCGAGGAGGAGATGGCGGCCTACGACGCCACCCCCGCCCAGATCGAGGTCGCGGAGCGTGCGCTCGCCGTGGCCCGTGAGGCCACCGGCGCCGACCTCGCCTACGCGCGCGTCGACCTCGTCTCGGGGGACGACGGCGTACCCATGGTCATCGAGCTGGAGCTCACCGAGCCGTCGCTGTGGATGCGGTACGGCGACGGTGTCGAGCAGAAGCTCGCCGACACCGTGGTGCGGCTGCTGGGCTGAGCCGGGACAGCAAGAGGGCCCCTCGCCTGAGCGAGGGGCCCTCTTGTCATGGGGTGAGCGACGGGACTTGAACCCGCGGCCCTCGCGACCACAACGCGATGCTCTACCAGCTGAGCTACGCCCACCATGGGCGCCGATCCTGGACCGGCGGCCGTCGAAAAGCATACATGCTCGGTGGCTGCGGGCCGAACCCAAATCTACGGGGCGAGCTGCTTCGTGACGGACGTCTCTGCCACACGTGCCGCGGCGGCGCGGGCAGTCGCCGTGTCCGGGCCGGGCTGGGCGGGGAAGAGGACCTCGCGGTAGTAGCGCAGCTCGTCGATCGACTCCAGGATGTCGGCCAGCGCGCGGTGCCCGCCGTCCTTCTTGGGCGACGCGAAGTAGACGCGCGGGTACCAGCGCCGTGCGAGCTCCTTGATCGACGACACGTCGACGATCCGGTAGTGCAGGTGCGCCACGAGCTCGGGCATGTGCAGGTCGAGGAACGTCTTGTCCGTGCCCACGGAGTTGCCGGCGAGCGGCGCCTTGCGCGGCTCGGGCACCCACTCGCGGATGTACGCCAGGATCTGCTCCTGCGCCTCCTCGAGGGTCAGCCCGCCGTCGAGCTCGTCGAGCAGGCCCGAGGTCGTGTGCATGGCGCGCACGAAGTCGTTCATCTGCTCGAGGGCCTCGGCCGGAGGCTTGACGAGGACATCCACACCAGTGCCCAGGACGTTGAGGTCGGAGTCCGTGACGATCGCCGCGACCTCGACCAGCGCGTCGGCGCGCAGGTCCAGGCCCGTCATCTCGCAGTCGATCCAGACGATGCGCTCGTTGGGGTTGGGAAGGCTCACGCGGCTCAGCCTATTGCGTCTGACGGCGGGCGGTGACGCGCGCTGTGGTTCGGCCGTACGTTCCGGGAGGAACCAGGACGAGACGCGCCGGACGGACCGTGGCCGGGGACAGAGTGGCCGGGGAACAGAAAGGCCCTCCCGCGGGGCGACCAGGGTCGTCCGAGGAAGGGCCAGGATGTCGGGCGCCGGCGAGCCGGCACCGCCCGTGGGTCAGATCAGGCGGAACCGCTTGGTGCGCTTGGCGGTGCTGCCCCGCTCGGGACGCTCACGCAGGGCACGCTGCTGGGCGCCGGCGAGCTCCGCGCGGCGGGCGATCTCGGCAACCTGGGCGCGGCTGATGTAGTACGCGGTCTCGGCATGCATGGGTCAGGTGGTCCTTCCAAGGGGTGGGGAGAGGGCGACGGGTCGAGAGGTACCGGCCGGGTCGCGACTCGGTTCTCGTGTTTCCGTCGTGTTACATCATCCCAGATCCCGGAAATCCCTCGCAACCCGGACAGTGGTGACGTGCGGCACCTTTGCGCAGGTCAGCGGAGGGCCGAACGGCTCAGAAGGCACTGCCGACGGACGAGCGGGAGTGCGGGGAAGAAACGCGGAAGCGGAGCGAGTGGCAGGCACTCGCTCCGCTTCGGAGGTGGGGCGGGCGCCGTGTCCCGGGGTGGTCCCGGCGGGCGCCTGAGGGATCATGCGGAACGTGCGCGCAAGGCGGTGACCCGTGCGCGGCTGTCGTTCCGGTGTGCGGCACGGGCCTGGGCCCTGCGTCGCTTCTGCTCCAGGCGGAGCCTGTTCCAACGCCGGTTCTGCTCGGCGTCGCGGAGGCGCTCCCGGTGAAGGGTGAGCGCCAGGTCGTACTCGGTGTGCACGTGAGTGCCTTTCGTGACGCTGGATGTGCCGGTCTCCCGACATGGGTCTGGCCGGACCCTTCCACCGCCCGGTATGGGACCGGACGGACGTCACCGCGGTGTGCCTTGAGCCTCGCAGGTCGCCCCGTGGGGCGCACGGCTTTTTCCCGACGTCTCACTGAATGTTCCTTGCGCAAGTCTTCTTTGGCGTTCAAGGCTCGCCGCGCTGCGCCTGCGCAGGGTGCCCGACTAGACCTCGCCCGGCAGCGCCCGGCGGACCACCAGGCGTGTCCAGGCGCCGATGAACACCCGGTCGCTCTCCTCGATCTCGCGGCGCACACCCTGCGTCAGCGGGGTGTCGGGCAGGGGGTCGCCCGCGGCCGCGACGAACGTGCCGTTGGACGAGCCCAGGTCCTCGACCCACCAGCGCTGCCCGTCCGTCGTGAGCTGGCAGTGCCGCCGGGACACGCCTGGGTCGCTGCCGCAGTCGACGTCGGGCCGGATGCCGCGCGACTGCGACGGGCGGCCCACCAGGAGGCTGCGCCGGCCCAGCGTCACCAGGCCGGGCAGGCCGGCGGACGGCATCGGGTCCTCGGGCCGCTCGTGCGCGTACCAGTCGGGGTCCACCCAGATCTCCGCGACCCAGGTGTCGTCGCCCGGGACGGGCGGCGCGCTGAGCCCGCCGCCGGCCGGTTCAGGGAGACCGGCGGCCGAGGGCGCGGAGGTGCGCGCCGACTCCGGTGCAACCGGGTCCGGCGGTGCAACCGGGTCCGGCGGGGCGGCGGGCGCCGGTGGGGCGGCAGCCGCCGGCGGGGTGGCAGCCGCCGGCGTACCGCCCAGGTCGCCCAGGTCGCCCAGGTCCAGGCCGGACGCCGGGGGCGGCGGCGGGGCCGGCGTACCGGTCGTGAAGTCGTACCCGCAGTTCTCGCAGAACAGGGAACCGGCAGGGGAGAGCTCACCGCAGTTCGGGCACGTCACCGGGTCGGACCCGCCCGGCTCGGCGGCTGCGGACGCCGCAGGCGTGCCCGACGGCGCCGCGGGCCCGGCGGCGATCGGCGCGCCGCACACGTCGCAGTAGTCCGTGGACTGGCTGGTGTGGCCCTCCGGGCAGGTCACCGTCATGCGCGGCGGACCCGGGTGGTCTTGGTGGACGCGGTGTCGAGCGCCATCTCGTCGAGCTTGGCGGTGTTCCGCTTGAGGCGCACGGTGCCCTCCTCCTCGTTCTCCACCTCCACGATCTTGCGCAGGCGCGAGGTGGCGTCGTCGTTGCCGGTCTCGGCGGCGAGCTGCACGGCGCGGCCGAGCTTCACCGTCGCCGTCGCCTCGTCCCCCGCGGCCTTCGCGGCCAGGCCCTCCTGGATGGCTGACGCGAGCTCCGCCTGGCCCGTGTAGTGCGCCACCTCGGGGCTGATGCGGGCGGTGAGCGTGGAGTCGTCCGACCACTTGGCCTTGACCAGGCCCGCGGCCGTGACCTCGCCGTCCACGGCGACCTGGACCCGCGCCGCGAGCTGTTCCGAGCCCACGGGCTTGGCCGCCACGCGGACCGCCACGTGGTAGTCGCGGGTCTCGTCGGCCCATGCGCCCGTCGGGTACGCGCTGGTCAGCGGGTTCACCTCGGTGCGGCGTCCGGTGAGGTCGTCCACCTCGGGGGCCACCTGCTTGACGAACAGGACCTGCGAACCCTGCGGCGCCCACACCCGCAGGTCCACGGCGGCGACACCACGGGCCATGGACTTGCGGACCAGGGCGGCGAAGTCCTCGGCGATGTCCTCCGGCCGGGCGATGAGGTCGACGGTCCCGAGCAGGGCGGTCGAGATCTTGCGCAGCTCCTCGACCACCCAGCGGTCGCCGACGCCGCGCGCGTCGCACTGGAAGTGGCCGGTGACGTCGGCGATCATCCGGTCGAGGTGCATCGTCGGCTCGGACTCGTTCTTGCCGTCGGTGAGCAGGATGAGGTGCTTCTGGGCTACCGGGGTCGTGGCGAAGAGGTCGTCGGCGAGGCGCAGCCAGGTCGAGATCGCGGTGCCGCCGCTCGCGGCCATGGTCGCGATGGCCCGCTTGGCCTCGCTGCGCGCCGCCGGCTCCATGGCCACCATGGGCACGCGCGCGTTGGGGTACGGGAAGATGCGGGTGGCCACGTGCGAGCCGCCGATGATCGCGAACAGCGTGCCGTCCGGGATCTGGTCCACGGCCACGGCGGCGGCGTGCTTGGCGGCCTCCATGTTGCGACCCTGCATGGAGCCTGACGTGTCCACGGCGATGATCTCGGCGACACCGCCCGCGCCGCCGGGGATGGCGCCGGTCACGCCGGCGGCCCCGGCGCCCGTGCACGTGACGGAGACGACGGCGTGCACGTCGGTGGCGCCGTCGGACAGGAACTCGTTCTGGAAGACCTCGGCAGAGAACTCGGCCACGGTTGCTCCTCTCGGTAACGGCAGGCTATCGCTGCTCGGTGACAGTGGGCTCTACGGCGACACGGGCGAGTGCCGCGGTGATGTTGTCCCGGCCGCCCTGCGCGTTGGCCCAGCGGACCAGGGCCGCGGCGGCGGCGTGCGGGTCGCCGCAGGTGGCGAACCGGCGCACGAGCTCACCCATCTCGTGCGCGTCGGAGCAGTAGTTCCACAGGCCGTCCGAGCAGACCAGCAGCCAGCCGGGCCCGGACGGGACGGTGGCCGCGCAGTGGGCGTCGGTGTCCGGGGCGTCCGGGCCGAGCCAGCGCGTGATGGCGTGGGCCTGCGGTGAGCTCTCGGCCTGGGCTCGCGGGATGCCGGCGGCGATCATCTCCTGCGCCCACGAGTCGTCGACGCTGAGCTGCTCCGCCGGACCGGTGTCGGGCAGCCAGTACACACGGGAGTCGCCCAGCCAGCCGGCGACGATCAGGTCGGCGTCCACGACGGCGGCCACGAACGTGCACGACGGCGGGTCGTCCGTGACCTCGGTGCCCTTGACCGCGGCGAGCTGCTCGGCCGCGCCGCGCACTGCCTGGCCCGCCGCGCGGGACGCGGCAACCATGGCGTCGGTCCAGCCGGCGATGCGCCGGTTGGGGGTGCCCTCGACGGAGCTGGGCCCGTCCGGCCCGTAGGCCACCAGCACGTCCCGCGCGGCGCGGCTCGCGGCCAGCGAGGCGACGTCGGAGTCGGGCGCGCTGGAGACGCCGTCGCACACCACCAGGGCCGCGAAGGTGCCGCTCGCGGCGAGAGCCATCGCGTCCTCGTTGCGCGCGTGCCGCACGCCGCGGTCGCAGACCCCGGCGACCCAGCCGGCCGGACGCTCCTCGAAGTGGTCGCGTTCGGACTGGCCGGGCGTGCCGCAGTCGGTGCAGTACCCGTCGGGTGCGATGACGCCGCCGCAGGCGGCGCACGGCCGGCGCGCCGCGGAGTCACCCGTGGCCGGGTCGGGGTCGACCACCGTGGGTGCCATCTCGAGGGTCACCTCCGCCGGCGGGGTGGGACCTCCGGCGTCACCCAGGGGCGTGCCGCAGTTCTCGCAGAACCGCCCGCCCGGCGCCGCGTTCTCTCCGCACTGGGGGCAGCGGACGAGGTCGCTGTCGTCGGCACTCATGTCTGGGTCGTTCTCCTTGCGTCCGTCAGGGCTCGTGGCCCATGACTGTTCTCGTGTGCGCCGGTCGGTCCGGTGCGGTTCACCGCACGGTCCACCGCCGTACGGAGTTTGCCCGGTCCACGAGCGACACGCGCTCCGACCGGTCCTCGGTGAGGCGGGCGAGGTCGCGCAGGGCGAGCTCGAGACGGTCGCGCAGCTCCGGTTCGGTCGCCTGGGCGCCCGCCACGGTGATGCCCGGCTCGGGCCCCTCGGCCGTGACCAGGTCGAGGGCACCGGCGAGGGCGTCCACGGTGACGGCGGCCCGGGGGCGGTCGGGCACGTGGGCGCCGTCGAGCCCGGCGACGGCGTCGGACAGGTCGGGCAGGCCGCGCCGCGCCTCGACGAGCAGCCGGGCCCGCCGCAGGCGGGCGTCCGGGAACGAGCCCCGGGTGGGGCCGACGAGGTCGAGTGCACGCAGGGCGCCGTCGAGGTCGCCGCCCTGGGACCGCACCCGGGCGAGACCGAACGCCGCGGCGCCGGTGTAGTTGGCGTCGGCACGCGCGATGGTGCCGTACAGCTGCTCGGCGACGCCCGGTTCGCCGGACACCTCGCAGACCGTGGCCAGGGCGAGCTTGGGCGCGGGCTCGCCGGGCACCTGCCCGTAGACGGCGTTGAAGGACGCGCGGGCCGCGGCGGCGTCGCCCGTCGCGAGGTGGCCCAGGCCCTCCATCCAGGCGGCGCGCCACTCCCAGGGGTCGTGCTCCAGGATCTGCGCGACGGTGGCGTGCAGCCGCGGGAAGTCGCCGGCCTCGATGGCGGCGCGCGCCAGAGCGAGCCGCACCTCGACCGTGGACTCGGCGGCCCCGCCGAGCGCCACCACGCGGGCGGCGGGGTCGGCCACGTTGACGCCCGAGAGCCAGGACGCCATCGGGTCGGTGGAGTCGACCTTGAGCAGCGGCAGCTCGTGCCATGCGAGGGCGCCGTCCGACCCGTCGACCGGCGGCACGCCGAACAGCAGGGACTCGGCCGACGTCGTGGCCGTGTGGCCCGGGCCCTTGTCGGTGGCGACCACCTCGCGCAGCACGCCCAGGAGCTGCACGCGGGCCTCGTCCACCGAGGCGAACCGGTCGGCCGGCGCGGGCGCGCACGCCTTGGCGAGCCAGCGGTAGAACGAGTCGTACTTCTGGAAGACGGGCGTCTCGGCGACCGGCGGGAAGGACGCCTGGTAGACGGTGGTGTTGCCGCGGAAGTCGAGCACCAGGGACGCCAGTGTGCGGCCGAGCGTGAAGATGTCGGACGCCACGGACGGGCCGATCTCGGCAACCTCCGGCGCCTGGTAGCCGACCGTGCCGTAGATCGCCGAGGTCAGGTCGTCGACGCGGCGCACGCCGCCCAGGTCGATCAGCTTGACGCCGTCACCCTGCGCGATGATGTTGTCCGGCTTGAAGTCGCAGTACAGCAGGCCGTGGTCGTGCAGGTAGCTGAACGCCGGGAGCACCTCGAGGAGGTACGCGATGGCCTGGTCCACGGGCAGCGGGCGAGGCTGACCACCGCCGGTGTCGCGGCGCTCCTTGAGCACGTCCTTGAGGGACTTGCCGCCCACGAACTCCATGACGGTGTAGCCCAGGCCGTCGTGCAGCACGAAGTTGAAGATCTCGACGATCAGCGGGTGCTCCACCTCGGCGAGGTACTGGCGCTCCGCGACCGCCGCCTCGTACGCCTCGCGATCGCCCGCGTTGAGCAGGCCCTTGAGCACCACCCAGCGGCCGCTCACGTTGCGGTCGCGTGCCAGGTAGATCCAGCCGAGCCCGCCGTGGGCGAGGCAGCCCACCACCTCGTACTGCCCGGCCAGCAGGTCGCCGGCGTGCAGCGCGGGCGCGAAGTCGTACCGGGCGCCGCAGTGCCCGCAGAACCCGGCGATGCGGCCGGGTACACCCTCACGGGACCGGCCGACCGGCTGCCCGCACGTGGGGCAGAACCGCTTGTTCTCTGCGAGCTCCGGGTCGATCATCACGGCCTGCAGCGGGTCGGCCACCGGCGTGTGCGGCACGGTCGTGAGGCCTGCGCCGAGGCGGTGCCCGCGCAGGCGCGTCGAACCGGTGCCGACCCGCCGGGTCTGGTGCGTACCGGATGACCCCGCACGCGCCGAGCCCAGCGCCGTCGAGGCGAGACGGGAGGAGCTGGTGCGTCCCGTCGACGGCTGCGCCATCGAGTCGGGCGCCGAGGCCTGGGAGCGCACGGTGGCGCCGTCGTCCGGCCCCCACGACGCCGCAACGGCGGCGAGCTGCTCGCCGGCCGGGTTGCCGCCCGCGGGCGCCCCGCAGACGTTGCAGTAGCCGTCCTCGATGGTGCCGGTGCAGCCCGGCTCGGCGCAGGCCTGTGTGGTCATCGGTGTCCCTCCGGGAGATCGCGCACGAGCATCTCGAGCTGCTCGGTGAAGTGCCGTGCCAGGGCCAGGTCGCAGGGGGCGGCGTCGAGCGCCTCGCGCGCCTCCTCCTCGCCCGCCTTCACGGTGGACGACGCCGCCCGCCCGTTGCCCTGGGCCTTCGTCATCAGGTTCTTCACGCGGTAGCGCAGCTCGGCACGCTCGCGCAGGGGTGCGGTGTACGCGTCCTCGACGCGTTCCATGGCGCGTTCGACGGCGCCCAGCCGCTGTACGTAGGTGGCGAGCCGGTCGTGGTCGTCGGGCACGTCCCCGAGCCGGGTCACGTCCGGGACGGCGAGCCGGGGCGGGTCGGCGATCTCCCGGCGGCAGCGGTCGGCCATCTGGTTGAGCACGGGCATCCGGTCCGCCAGGGTGGTGCGCAGCGCGACGGCGCGCTCCCGGTCCCGCGCGAGCGACCGGCTCCGGGCCGTGGCCACGATGAGGTCTCGTTCGGTGCGCGCCACCTCGTTCTCGAGCGCGCCCAGCGGGCCCGCGACGTCGGCGCCGCGGGCCGTGTCGGCCCGGAGCCGGGCCAGACGGTCGCGCAGACGGGCCACCGCGGCGTCGTCCTCGGTGTCGGCGGTGGACCGCGCGGCGTCCTCGGCGCGGACGATACCGGCGGCGACCGCCCGGAACCGGGCGGCGACGTCGGCGGCGTGCGGGTCGAAGGACAGCCGGGCGGCGAGCTGGTCGGCCTGGGCGTCGCACAGGCGCGCGGCGTCGACCAGGGACAGCAGCGAGGTGGCCGGATCGCCGCCCAGGCGACCCCAGATGAGCTGGGACATGCGCTCGCGCACCAGGGCGTCGGCACGGCCCGAGTCCCACACCGTGACCAGCTCGTCCGCGCGCGTGCGCACCGCCTGCCACAGCGTGAGGGCGAGCACGACGTCGCCCGTCACACCGTCCGCGCCCGACTGCCGGGCCGCGGTGTCGAGGCGGTCCAGGTCGGCACGGCGCGCGTCGAGCCACGCCTGCAGGTCGGAGAGGTAGGTCAGGAGCGCGTCGGGCTCGGCCGCCACGCCCAGGGCGCCCGGGGGCGCGGGCGCGCGTGGCGTACGGCTCACGGCGTCCGTCCGTACACGGGCTTCGGGGCGGCCGGTGCCGACCCCAGGGCGTCACCCAGCCAGCGGTCGTAGGACTCCTCCCACTGTCCGCCGGAGACCATGTCCTCCAGCACGCCGTTGACGAACCGCACCAGGTCCGGCTGGTCGGCGGCGATACCCACGCCGTAGGGCTCGTCGCTCACGGGATCGCCCACGACCTTCGCGTACGGGTCCTGCGCGGCGAACCCCGCCAGCACCGTGTCGTCGCCCGTGATGGCGTCCACCGCGCCCTGCTGGAACAGGACCAGGCACGTGGTGTGGGTCGCGGCGGGTACGGCCTCGACACCGTCCCACTCGGCCAGGCGTTCCAGCGTGGTGGTGCCGTCGGGGGCGCAGACCCGCTGCCCGGCGAGGTCGTCGATCCCCTTGACCCCGGAGGTCGACGGCACCAGCAGCTTCTGGCCCGCGTGGTAGTACTCCGCCGAGAACGCGATGTTCTCCCAGCGGTCGCAGTTGATGGTGAAGGCGCGGGTCACGATGTCGACCTGGTGGTCCTGCAGCACGGTCTCGCGGTCGCCCGACGTGATCACGCGGTACTGGATCGCGTCCGGGTCGTCGAAGATCGCGTCGGCCACCTGCCGTGCCACGTCGACGTCGAAGCCCTCGATGTCGCTCGTGAACGGGTCCCGGGAGCCCATGAGCAGGGTGTCCGCCGAGACGCCGACCCGGAGGAACCCGCGGTCGCGGATCTCCGCCATGGTGGAGCCCGATGTCACCCGGGGCGCGCCGTCCGGCTCGATCGACGCGACGGCCGGCCGGCCGTCGGAGCAGTCCTCGGTGGCGGCCGTGCTCGCCGCCGCGCCGCCGGCCGCGGCCCGCGGCGCGGTGTCCGCGGCCGAGTCCTGGACCGACTCCCCGACCGAATTCTGCGCGGACGAACCCGCTCCGGCCGCGCCCATGAGCAGCTGGGTGGTGGACTCGGGCGCGCACGCCGCCGTCGTGCCCACGAGGGCGAGCGCGACGAGCGCGGTGACGAACGGTCTACGGGCTGCGCGCATGGTCATCGGTACTCCTTCAGGCGGACGTTCATGCCGGCGGCCGCGGCCACGGCCCCGGCGACGCCGAGGACGAGGGCCACCCAGGCGGCGATCCGGGCAGTGGTGGCCGCGGACCCGAGCCGGTCGACCGCGTCGGCGCTCATGCTCTCGACGTCGGCGTGCGCCGCGTCGGAGAACGCCGCGAAGGCCGCACCGGCCGAGTCGTCGGCGGTGGACGTCGCGGCCTCGACCGCGGCGTCCCAGTCGTTGCCGTCGTCCAGCTCGCGGATCTCGGCGTGCTTGGCGTCCCAGGCGTCGAGCAGCTCGGCCGGGTCCGCGCCACCGGCGTCCGAGGCCTGCGCGGCCTCGCCCAGCAGGGTCCTCGCCTCGGCGAGCGAGGCCTGGTACGACTCCTCGAAGTCAGCACCGGAGCCGCGCTTGATCAGCGTGAACGACTCCATCGACTTGGCGTCGGTGGCCAGCGACAGGGCCTGGGAGGTGGCAACGGTGGCCGCGTACGGGCCGCTCGCGACCGACCGGGCCACACCGTTGCCGCCGAGCACGGCGGCCGCCGCCACGATGCCGCCCACCAGCAGGGCGACGCTCGCGACGGCCAGGCCGGTGTTCAGCACACGGTGCGTGCGCCGGGCCAGCCAGACCTGGACGGCGCCCAGCGCCACCAGGGCCAGCAGCACGAGGAGCAGCAGCGCCTGCGCGAGCGAGACGGACGTCAGGTCGTCGTCGACCCGCTCCGAGGTCGAGATCGCCACCTCGTCGAGCGTGGGCAGCACGTCGTCGCGCATGGCCACGGACGCCTGGTCCAGGTACGCCGCGCCGACGGGGAAGCCCTGCCGGTTGTTCGCGCGTGCCGACTCGACCAGACCTGCGTACCGCTGTACCGCGTCGGACACGGTCGCGAGGTCGGCCGGCTCGCCCGCACCCCGCGCGGTCGCCGCCAGCGACGGGACGGCCTGCGCCGCCTCGGACAGGCTCGCCTCGTAGCGTTCGCGTGCCTCGGCGGGTTCCAGCCCGCCGACCAGGAACGCGTTGGTCGCCGTCGCGTCCGCCGACACCAGGTCGTTGCGCAGCTCCTGCGTACCCACGAGCTGGGCGGCGTCCCGCTGCGCGTCCCGAAGCGCCGTGGACTGGCCGTTGCCGGCCAGGAAGCCGGCCACCCCGAGCAGCAGGCACGCCACGACGGCCACGGCCGTGGCCAGCGCCAGGCGGCCCGGCGTGGTCGCCAGGCCCACCGCGAAGCGGGACCTCGGGGCGGCGTCCGAACCGTCGGTGCCGGGCGCGGTGGGGCCGGCTGCGGCCGGGCCGGCTGCAGCCGGGCCGGTCGTCGTCAGCGGCGCGGTCACGTGGTGGCCTCGCGGTCTGTCCCGATGTCCACGACATCCTCCAGGTCTTCCGGGACCAGCGTGCGCAGCTGGTCCAGCGTCGGTCGGTCAACGTCTCGCAGGCGCCAGGCGTGCCGGGCGATCGCGGAGTCCAGCACATTGCGCGCCCACCGGCCGTTGCCGAAGCCCTCACCGCGCGCCTGGTCCGCCGCCAGCCGGTCGAACCGGTCCAGCGTGTCCGGCAGCGGTTCGAAGTCGGCGGACCGCGTCATGCTCTCGAAGATCTGCCGCAGCTCGTCGGCGGAGTAGTCCTCGAACGTGATGGTGCGCGCGAACCTGCTCTCCAGGCCCGGGTTGGTGCCGATGAACCGGGCCATCGGGCCGGGGTAGCCCGCCACGATCACCACGAGGTCGTCGCGGTGGTCCTCCATGTCCTTGACCAGCGTGTCGACGGCCTCGCGGCCGTACTGGTCCTCGGCCAGGGCGTACGCCTCGTCGATGAACAGGACGCCGCCCAGCGCGCGCTCCACCACCGCCGTCGTCTTCTCCGCCGTCTGGCCCAGGTAGCCCGCCACCAGCTCGGACCGGTCCACCTCCACCAGGTGCCCCTTGTCGAGCAGGCCCAGCGCACGGTAGATGCCGGCGACGAGCCGACCCACCGTCGTCTTGCCCGTGCCCGGGTTGCCCACGAACACGAGGTGGCGGGTCAGCGTGGGAGCGCTCAGGCCCGCCTCGCCGCGGAGGCGCTCGATGCGGAGCAGCTCGGTCTGGCGGCGGATCTCGTCCTTGACCCGGCCGAGCCCGGTGAGGCCGTCGAGCTCGGCCAGGAGCTCTTCGAGCGTTCGTTCCGGGGCTGGCAGGGCTGCTGCGGTCTCGGCCCCCGCGGCCTTCGCGGTCATCTCGCCTGCGGTGGTGTGCGGGGCGTCGCCCGCGCGGGAGTGCGACGCGGGGGATGGCTCGAGAGATGGCACGGGGGAGGGCACAGGGGAAGGCACAGCGTCCTGCGTCGAGGCTGCCGGCGCCCTGTCGCGGCCTGCTGCCGCGCCACGGTGGACCGCCTTGGTGCCCTCTGCCGCCGCGATCGCGCTGATGCTGGGGTCGCCGAGGGCCGCGGCGGCGTCGACGACCGTGGCCAGGGCCTCGGCGTATCGGGCGGCATGGGGCGAGCCCGCCGCGACGAGCCGGGCCAGCAGGTCGGTCGGGGCGTTGCGCCAGCGGCGGGCGCTCACGGCGGCGTCGAAGAAGGCCTGGAAGCCGGCGTTCGCAGGGCGGGTCGTGGCCTCGAGCCAGTCCACCGGTGCGCCGGGGGAGGACTCGGCGACCGCGGCCGCCAGACGTTCGCCCTCGTCGCGTGCCGCCCGGGCACTGAGACCGGCGACGGTCGCGGTCGCGGCGAGGGCGTCGAGTGCGGCGCCGAGCGCCGCCGTCGTCACGGGGCCTCCAGAGGAGGCGGCCCCGACGTCGTGTCCTGGCCTGCCGGGCCGGCGGCGGGCAGGGAGCCCGGCGCGGCACCCGGGAGGGTCAGGCCGGAGGAGGCGCCGAACTTCTCCTCGAGGAAGCGTCCGTGCGCCACGAGGGCGACGGCGTCGGCGCGCGAGACCGCGTCGGAGATCTTGTCGATGGTGGCGCCGAGCAGGTCGAGCTGGTCGCACAGGATCATGAGCGACGTCTTGCCGCGGTCCACGACGCGCCGGTCCGCGAAGTCGCGGGGCAGGCGCAGGTAGGCGTCGACCGCCTCGGGCAGGTAGCTCGTGGCGGTCGCGACCACGGTGTGCGCCTGCTGGGAGCCGGCGCCGAGCCGGTCCAGGCGGGGCGCCATCTCGTGCACGGTCTCGGCGACCCGCTGCACCCGTGCCCTGACGGCCGCGGGTGCCTTGCCGGTCGCGCGGGCCAGGACGGCGTCCACCGACGTCACGATCTGCTCGGTGGTGGGCGGGGCAGGGATCGGGGCGGGCCGGGTCTCGGCGTCGGGGCGTCCGCCACCGAAGAGGCGCCGCCACCAGCCCATGCCTGCCTCCGAGCCTGCCGTCACGAGGTGGGGAGGTCGAGGGAACCGCTCGCCACGCCGTCGGTGTTGGTGCGTCGTGCCCGCTCCACGTACTCGGAGGCCTTGGTGGTCTCGGTCTGCAGCACGCCGATCGTCTGCGACATCGAGTCCAGTGCCCGGGTCTTGAAGTCGCTGATGGAGTCCATCGTGGCGTAGATGTTCGCGAAGGCGGACTGCAGCTGCTCGATCCCCACCGTCGAGCTCGCGGCCTGCTCCTGGATGGTCACCGACTGGTCGGCGAGCATCTTGGACGTGGACGCGATCATGTTCGACGTCGTGGTGTTCAGCGCGCCGATCTGGTCCAGCACCAGCTTCTGGTTGGCGAGCGCCTGCGCCACGATGACGGCGGTGCGCAGCGCGGAGACCGTCGTGGTGGTGGCGCGGTCGACACCCTTGGTGAGCTCGATGTTGTTCTTGATGATGATGTCGATCGCGAGGTAGCCCTGGATCGAGACGGCAAGCTGCGTGAGCAGGTCCTGGTGCTTCTGGCGCACGTAGAACAGGACGTCCTCCGACAACGCCTTGGCCCGTTCGGGCTCGGCGATCTGGAGCTCGGCGATCTTCGCGGACAGCTGGGCGTCGAGCCGCTCGGCCACGTAGATGTACTGGTTGAGCCGGGCCATCGTGTCCCAGAGGTTCTGCTTCTCCAGGTTGAGTGCCGCGTTGTCCTTGCGCAGCTCGTCCTGCCCGTTGTAGAGCGCCTGGATGATGGCGTTGAGCTGGCCCTGCGCGGACTCGTAGCGGCGGAAGTAGTCCTGCAGCTTGTCGCCGAACGGGATGATGCCGAGGATCTTGCGGCCCACGCTCGCCTCGGACGGGTCGAGGTCCTCGACCGTGCGGCGCAGCTCCAGGAGGGTCTGGCCCACCTTGGAGCCGTCGGCGAGGCCGCCCTCCTTGAGGGCGCGGACGGGCGTGGCGAGCAGCCGGTTGCTGGAGTCGGCAGCCTGGCGGATGTCCTGGTCGCCCATGGTGCGCACGTCGTCCGCGCGCTGCGCGAACTCGGGGGAGCGCGCGTCGGTGCCGAGCAGGCCGTCCAGGTAGGTGGCCACCTTCTGGTCCAGCGCGGGAGCTACGGCGGGGTCCACCTTGGGCGCCATCTTGGGCGCCTGCGTCGCGGCGACGGGCGGTACCGGATCGGGCGCACTGAGCACCAGCGGCTCTGCTGGCGCAGGGGGTTGAAGCGGCATCGGCTCGGTCATCGGTGCTCCTCGGGATAGGGCGGCCGAACGCGGCGAGTATATGTCGCGGGCAACCGTCCTTGAGTGCGGAAGCGCTGCTCGGCTGGGTGAGAACGAGGGGGCCTGGGAGAGAGTTCCCGAAGCCCGCGGAACTCACCCGGGCGCGCTGCGGGTGTGGCGCGCCTCACCCGGCGGCCGCCCACGGAATATGCCCGCCGGGCGCTGGGGTTTGGGAGCATGAACGTCAGTGTCGGACACCCTTCCAGACAGGATGTACCAGTAGCCATGCCCTCGCGCCGGTTCTCCCGCCCGCGTGCCGTCGTCGTCGTGACGGCAGCCGTAGCCCTCCTGCTCGCAGCGTGCTCACCCGGTGGAGGGACGTCGGCCGAACCGTCCGGCGAACCCGTCGCCGGCGGCACGCTCACCTACGCCTCCGGGGATGCCGAGCCGTCCTGCCTCGACCCGCACGTGGGCGGCAACTACCCGCAGGCGCTCATCGCCACGCAGTACCTGGAGTCGCTCGTCTCGCTCGACGAGGACGGCGAGGTGGTCCCGTGGCTGGCCACCGAGTGGGACGAGAGCGACGACGGCCTGGAGTGGGAGTTCACGCTCCGCGACGACGTCACCTTCACGGACGGCACGCCGTTCGACGCCGAGGCAGTGGCCGCGAACATCGCCCACGTGCAGGACCCGGCCACGGCGTCGTCGACCGGGTACCTCGCGCTGGCGAAGATCAAGGACGTCGTGCCCGTCGAGGACCACCTCGTCCGCCTGGAGATGAGCGCGCCGGACAGCGCACTGCTGGAGTCGCTGTCGCAGGTCTGGGTCGCGATGGAGTCGCCGGCGGCCCTGGAGCGCAGCCAGGAGGAGAACTGCGCGGCGCCCGTCGGCACCGGGCCGTTCGTCGTCGACCAGTGGGAGCGCCAGGAGTCGGTGACGCTCGTGCGCAACGACGACTACACGTCCCCGCCGGCCGACGTCGACACCGAGGCGGTTGCCGAGGACACCGGCCTGCCGTACCTGGACACCATCGTGTGGCGATTCATCCCGGACTCCGCGAGCCGTTACGCCGCGCTCCAGTCCGGCGAGGTGCAGGTCATCGACAACGCCCAGCCCGACACGATCCGGTCGGCCGAGTCCGACGAGGCGATCGAGGAGCTCGACGCCCCGCGCCCCGGCGCCGCCAACCGGATCGAGCTGAACTCCGGCAAGGCACCGTTCGACGACGAGCGCGTCCGCGAGGCGTTCATCCGCTCCGTGAACGTGGACGACGGCGTCCAGAGCCTGTTCTTCGGCACCGCCGAGCGCTCCTACTCGCCGCTGTCCAGCGTCGAGCCGCTCGGGCTGAGCCTGCCCGGCCTGTTCACCGTCGACCCGGACGCCGCCGCGGACCTCCTCGACGACGCCGGCTGGGCCGAGCGCGACGCCGACGGCTACCGCGTCAAGGACGGCGAGCGCCTCACCCTCGACTTCCCGGTGAGCACCAACCAGTCGATCCCCGCCGAGCAGTCCCTGTTCGAGCAGATCCAGGCGGACGCCAAGACCGCCGGCTTCGAGATCAGGCTCCAGCCGCTGGACCTGTCCAGCTGGTACGGCGTGCTCGCCGAGAACGACTACGACCTGGTCAGCGCCCCGTACACGAAGGTGGGGCCGGACGTGCTGCGCATCCTGTACCACTCCGACAGCATCGAGCCCGCGCCGAGCGGCTACTTCGCCAACCTCGCCCAGGTGGACGACGCCGAGCTCGACGAGCTGCTCACCCGGGCCTCGGCCACGAGCGACGCCGGTGAGCGGGCCGACCTCTACGCGCAGGCGCAGCAGGTGGTCCTCGAGGGCTACTACATCCTGCCGCTGTACGACCAGCAGAACCACTTCCTGTACTCGTCGACCGTGCGGGGCCTGCGCGCGATGCCCACGGTGTCGACGCCGACGTTCGCCGAGGCCTGGCTCGCGTCTTGACGCTGCCCGTCCCCACCACCGGGGCACGCAGGAGGCCGGCGCCGGGCAACCGGCGCTGGCTGCTCCTGCGTGCCGGTGGGGTCGTGTTCGTGCTCTGGGCCGCGGCGACCATCACGTTCTTCACGCTCCGGCTGATCCCCGGTGACCCCGCCGAGGCGATCCTCGGCGGGCCCGGGTCCCAGGCCGGACCCGAGGCGCTGGAGCAGGTACGCCGCGAGTACGGCCTGGACCAGCCGCTCGTGGCGCAGTACCTCACCTACCTCAGGCGGCTCCTGACGGGCGACCTGGGGCAGTCCTACTCGTTGCACAAGCCGGTGGCCACCGCCATCGGCGAACAGTTCGGTGCCACGCTCACGCTCGCCCTGGTCTCGCTCGCGCTGGCCTGGGCGCTCGCGTGCGCGCTGGCCGCGTGGAGCGTGCGCGGCGGCAGGGTCGCCTGGGCCATCGGCTCGGGGCTGGAGCTCGTCGCGGCGGCCGTGCCGCACTTCTGGTTGGCGACCGTGCTCATCCTGTTCTTCAGCAGCACGCTCGGCATCCTCCCGCCCGTCAGCGTGCCGGGCCCGCTCGGCATCGTGCTGCCCGCCCTGACCCTGGCGGTCCCGCTCGCCGGATTCCTGGGCCAGGTCATGCGCGAGTCGCTGCTGACCGCCATGGAGTCGCCGTTCGTCACCACGGCCCGTGCCCGCGGCGAGAGCGAGGTACGGATCTTCTGGCGGCACACGCTGCGGCACGCGGCCATCCCCGCCGTCGGGCTCTCGGGCTGGGCCTTCGGTTCCCTGATCAGCGGGGCCGTGGTGGTGGAGTCCGTGTTCGCGCGGCAGGGTCTGGGCCGCAGCCTCCTGTCGGCGGTCCAGCTGCGTGACGTCACGCTCGTGACCGGCATCGTGCTGGTGGTGGCGCTCGCGTACACCGTGATGACGCTGGTGACCGATCTGGCCGACCGGCTCATCGACCCCCGCACGCGGGCGGCGACGGCATGAGCGGGCAGCGCGCGGCCGCCGCCGGTGCCGGGTCGTTCCGGCCCGCGTTCCGGCCCACCGTCGCCGAGGCCCTCGCGGGGCTGATCCTCGTGCTCCTGCTGATCGCCGCGCTGTGGCCGAACCTGCTCGCGCCCGGCGACCCGCTCGCCGTGTCCCGCACGGAGGCCTTCCAGCCGCCGTCGTTCGCGCACCTCTTCGGCACGGACGAGTCCGGGCGTGACATCTACACCCGGGTGGTCCACGGCGCCGCGGAGTCGCTGCGGATCGGCGTGCTCGCGACGGCCATCGGCATCGGGCTCGCCGTGGTGCTCGGCTTCGTCGCGGGTCTCGGCCCGCGCTGGCTCGACTTCGGCACCACGCGCGTCGTCGAGGTGCTGTTCGCCTTCCCGGGGCTGCTGCTCGCGCTGCTGTTCATCGTGGTGACGGGGCCGGGTGTGCTGAGCTCGACCATCGCCGTCGGCCTGGCGACCGCGCCCGGCTACGCGCGCATCATCCGCTCCCAGGTGCGGCGGACGGCGGCCGCCGAGTTCGTCGAGGCCGCGCGCGTGCTGGGCCGCGGCAGGCTCTGGATCGTCGCCCGGCACGTCCTGCCCAACGTGACCGCGGCGCTGTTCGTGCTCGCGACCCTCGGGCTCGGCCAGGCGGTCATCTGGGTGTCGTCGCTGAGCTACCTGGGCCTGGGCGCCGTGCCGCCCGCCGCGGAATGGGGCGCGATGCTCGCCGCCGGGCGCACGTACATCGCCAACTTCTGGTGGATGACGTTCTTCCCCGGCCTCGCGATCGTCGCGAGCGCCGCCGCAGCCACCGTCATCGGGCGCGGCATCCAGAAGCGGAACAGGAGCGCCGCATGAGCGGGCCGGTGCTGGACGTCAGGGACCTGGTGGTCGCGTTCCCCGACCGCCGCGGTGCGGGCCGGGCCCGCGAACGGCGCGTGGTCGACGGCGTGAGCTTCCAGGTGGCGGCGGGCGAGTGCGTGGCGATCGTCGGCGAGTCCGGCTCGGGCAAGAGCGTGACGGCGCGCAGCGTCGTCGGGCTCGCGGGGGAGGGCGCGCGGGTGTCGGCGACTCGGCTCTCCGTCGACGGGCACGACGTGCTGTCCCTGTCCGGACGGCGACTGCGCGAGCTGCGCGGCGGCACCGTGGGGCTCATCGCGCAGGACGCGCTCGTCTCGCTGGACCCCCTGCGCCCGGTCGGCCGCGAGATCGGTGACACGCTGGCGCTGCACACCGGGCTCGATGCCGCCGGGCGGCGCGCGCGCACCGTCGAGCTCCTCGAACGCGTGGGTCTGCCCGACGCCGAGCTGCGAGCCCGGCAGCGGCCCGGCCAGCTCTCCGGCGGGCAGCGGCAGCGCGCCCTGATCGCCGCCGGTATCGCGGCCGACCCACGGCTCGTCATCGCCGACGAGCCCACCACGGCGCTCGACCAGCCCGTCCAGGCCGGCGTGCTCCGGCTGCTGGGGCAGCTGCGCGACGACGGCACCGGCGTGCTGCTCATCAGCCACGACCTGTCGGTGGTGCTGGGCATCGCGGACCGGGTGCTCGTGATGACCGACGGGGTGGTGGTCGAGGAGGGCACGCCGGCGGAGGTCTTCGAACGCCCGAGGCACCCGTACACGCGCAGGCTCGTGGCGGCGGTCCCGGCGGGCCGCCCCAGAAACACCCCCCTGACCCCCACCCCCACCCCCAACTCCGCCGCCACCCCCACCCCCGCCTCCGGCGCAGTCGAGCGCGGGGTTGGTGGCGGTCAGGGCGCTCGGACAGCGACTGGGCCTGCGTTCGGCGAGCTGTTGCTCGAGGCTCGGGGGGTCAGTAAGACCTTTCACGTCGGCGGGACGGAGATCGTGGCCGCCCGCGGCGTGTCGTTCGACCTTCGCGCGGGCCGCACGCTGGGACTGGTCGGTGAGTCCGGCTCGGGCAAGTCCACCACCGCGCGCATCCTGCTCGGCCTCGAACAGCCCGACGCCGGTGAGGTCACCCTGCTCGGCGAGCCCTGGTCCCCGCTCGCGGAGGCCCGGCGGCGTCCGCGCCGGCACCTCGTCGGCGCCGTCTTCCAGGACCCGCTGAGCTCGTTCGACCCGCGCTGGACCGTGGGCGCGGTCCTGGCCGACGCCCTCACCCGGGGCCGGACCGTGCGGCCGGGCTCCGTGCGCGGGGAGGTCGCTGAGCTGCTCGACACCGTGGGCCTCGACCCGGCGCTGGTCGCCCGGCGTCCGCTGCACCTGTCCGGCGGGCAGCGGCAGCGGGTCTCCGTGGCCCGGGCGCTCGCCGCCGACCCCCGGGTGCTGATCCTCGACGAGCCGGTCTCCGCGCTCGACGTCTCCGTCCAGGCCCAGGTGCTCGACCTGCTCGACCGGCTCCAGCGGGAGCGCGACCTCGCCTACCTGCTGATCACGCACGACCTCGGCGTCGCGCTGCACATGAGCGACGACCTGGCCGTCATGCAGGACGGTCGCATCGTCGGGTCCGGCCCGGCCGAGAGCGTCCTGGACACCTCGAACCACCCCTACGTCCACCTGCTGGCCGAGTCGCTGCAAGGACCCGCCCGATAGCCGAGGTCGGCAGTTTGCCTCGAGATCGGCACAGGCCTGTGCCGATCTCGAGGCAAACTGCCGACCTGAGCTGGGCTGTGCCTGAACCTGGTGAGGATGAGCGATGAGTTCTCGGTGCGTGGGCCGTCCATCTCTGCGGAGCCGACCCGGACGGGGTCTGCCTGGACAAGGAGGACCGGGATGCCCCGATACCTGATCTCGTTCGACGACGGTGCGATGACGTTCCCCGAGGAGGACCTGCCCGCCGTGGCCGAGGCCTCGCGTGCCGTGGTGCGAGCCGCCAAGGAGGCGGGCGTGTGGATCTTCGGCGGCGGGCTGCAGCGCCAGCAGGCCGCCGTCGTGGCCACCGACGGCACCGTGTCCGACGGGCCCTTCCCGGAGACCAAGGCGGTGATCGGCGGGTTCTCGATCATCGAGGTACCCACGCGCGAGGAGGCGCTGGCGTGGGCGGCGCGGATGGCTGAGGGGTGCCGCTGCGCCCAGGAGGTCCGGGAGATCATGTACGACCCGGAGTCCTGAGGACCGCCTGCTCGGCCGTCGGCGCGGTGCCCTGGATCGTGACGTGCAGCCACGCGGTGGCGCCGGCGTCACATCTCCGCTCGCGGCTCCGCGTCCAGCACGTCGAACGTGCCGAGCAGGCGCAGGTAGGCCGCGAACGCGTCCTGGACCTGCTCCGGCTGCAGCCCGTAGCGCGTCATGTCGTACCGGTGCGGCCGCATCCCCGCGGGCCGGGCGAGCACCTGGTCGAGCTGCGCCTCGTCGCTCGCCGACCAGGTAGCCCCGATCGCCGAGTACAGCCGCGGCACCTCCGTGTGCGGGTCGGCGCTCAGCGAGTGGTACGGCACGTCCACGATGGCCGACGGCGGCAGGCTGAGCCGCGACTCCAGGGCGCTGTTCACCCACGTGACCATGGTGCTGAGCACGAGCTGCCCGACCTCGAGCGGGTCCGGGCCCCTCTGGTACATCGCCCACATCGTCTCCACGAGGCTGCAGGTCGAGCCCAGGACCGTGGCCGGGTCGCGGTGCGTCCACACGAAGGTGGCGTCCGGGAACACCTCCTTGATGGCTGCCATGTCCTTCAGGTGCCCGGGGTACTTGACGATCCAGCGCTTGCGCTCACGTCCGTGCTGCAGCACCTGCAGGCCCTGCTTCAGGTACGCGTAGTCGCCTGCGAGCTCCGTGGCTCCGCGCCGCGCGTACCACTCGCGGTACGACGGTATGGCGCCGTGCAGCATGGCCCAGAACGTGCCGTGCGGCAGGAGCATCATCGACTCCTCCGGCTGTGCCGCGCGGCTCGGATGCATGTGCTTGAGGTCCGGCGCGAACAGGCCGGTGACCAGCTGGCTGCCCTGGTCGAACTTCTTGATCTCGCGCGCGGCGACGGCGGGGTCCTCGAGAGCGGTGTGGGACATCTCCCACATCAGCGGGCCCCGGTGAGCCGGTGACGCGGCGAGCACCCGGTGGGTGAGCGTGGTCGCCGTCCGCGGCAGCCCGAGAACGAACACCGGGTCGGTGATCGGCTCGTCGGCGATCTCCGGGTGCTCGGCCAGCAGACTGTTGATGCGGAGCCGGTTGGCGTACCGGCCCTTGACGGAACCGAGCACGAAGGCCCAGCCCAGGGGCGTCAGGCGAGGTTCCGCGGCGATGCTCTTGAACACGACGCCGAGGCCGTCCGCGAACCGCCGGTCCTCCGTGCCCGCTTCCTTCTCGACCTGCGCGACGGCCTTCGCCCAGGCGGTCGCCGGGTCGTCACGGCCCCGGACGACGGGGGTGAGAACGGTGTTGAGCACCTTGGAGGCTCGGGTGGTACGGCTCACGATGTCCCTCTCTGCTGCGGTCGGCGTCTGCTGCGGTCGGCGTAGCGGGTCGTGCCGCGTCCGCGAGGCTCACGGGGCGGGGAGGTCGGTCGGGGAGGGCTCCTCGGGGCGGAAGGTGACGGGGAGCGTCTCCAGCAGGCGGAAGCGGAAGTCGGGTGCCCACCGGAGCTCGTCGACCGGCGACGCGAGCGTGGGTGCGAGGTGTCGGTGCAAGGTCTCGGCCGCCGTCCGGACGATCAGCCGGGCCAGCCGCGGTGCCGGGCACGTGTGAGGGCCCACCCCGAAGGCGAGGTGGGCGCCGCTGCCGGAGCCGTCCCACGGACCCTCGCCCCGGATGCTCGCGTCCGAGCCGACCGAGCCGACCGCGAGCAGCACCGCTTCGCCGCGCTGCACGAGCTTGCCGTCGAGCAGAAAGTCCTCGGCGGCGATCCGCGGTGACAACGAGCTCACCGGGGACGCCGTCCAGAGCACCTCGTCGAGCGCCTCGTCGGTACCGAGCCGTCCGCCCGCGAGCCGTCTGGCGAACCCGTCGTCGGTCAGGGAGAGAAAGAGCGTCTGCGCCAGCCACGCCTGCAGGCCGAGGGCAGCGGTGGTGGTGAGCGACAGGACGCCGAGCGCCGCCTCCGCCGTGCTCTCGTACGCGGCATGACGCGCGAGCCGGCCGGCGGGGGTCGGCCCGCCGGCCGCATGGCGCGTCACCTGGCCGGTGAGCAGGAAGCTCACCTCGTGCACGGCGGAAGCGGCGTCCCGTTCCGCCGCACCGCGCGCGGCCGCCTCGAACACCTGCCGCGCGGTCGCGGTGTCGAACCCGAGCAGCGTGCCGAAGGTCAGCTGCGGCATCGGCGCCACGTACTCGCGCACCAGATCCGCCACGCCGGTCGCGGCGAACCCGTCGATGAGTTCCTCGCACCGCACACGGGTGGTCCTGGCCACCTCGGCGTCGTCGACCGCGCCGAGCACCTCGTCGAGCGGGACTCGGAGCCGGTCATGCGCGCTCCCGTCCGTCTGCTCCACCGTCGACCGGCGGGCCGGCGCCAACGGTCGGAGCAGGGGGATGTTCGCGGACGGCACCTCTCGCTCGTGCCCGTTCCAGGCCGCTGCCGTCGTGGTGAGGGGGAACTGTCCGCGCGCCATCGCGACGATGGTGCGGTACTCCGTCACCAGCCAGACGCAGACACCGGGCACCAGCTCGACGGGGGCGACAGCCCCCACTCCTCACGAAGCCGCGTGTATCCGGCGCCGGCGTCGTGCTGCGCGGCCAGCTCGGTGACGGTGATGACGTCCGCGGGTTCGTCGAGCCTCAGGTGGTGGGCATGCTCAGAGGCGGCGACGTCGTCTGGGCCGGTCGTGCCGTTGTCGATCACGGTCGGATTCATCGTGTGCCCGTCTGGGTCGGGTACAGGGTGTGGTTCCGCACCGAACCATGCCGGAAATGCACCTATCTGTCGAGGTATGAGCCGCCAAGGCCAGCCAGCGCCCGCACGGCCTCGATCGTGTCGGCCTCGCTCGCGGACTTGTCGTCCCGATAGCGCAGCACCCGCGCGAACCGCAGGGCCAGCCCACCCGGGTAGCGGGTCGAACGCTGCAGCCCGTCGAACGCGATCTCGACCACCTGCTCCGGCCGGACGGTGACCACCCAGCCGTCGTCCTCCACCTCGAGCTCCCGGAACCGCTCCGTCTGCCACCGGAGGGTCTCGTCCGTCATGCCCTTGAAGGTCTTGCCCAGCATCACGAACCCGCCCTCCGGATCCCGCGCCCCCAGATGGATGTTGGACAGCCAGCCCTCGCGGCGACCCGAGCCGCGCTCGACCGCCAGCACCACGAGGTCCAGGGTCTGGCGCGGCTTGACCTTGACCCAGCCCGCGCCTCGGCGTCCGGCCGCGTAGGGCGCGTCCAGCGACTTGACCACCACACCCTCCTGGCCCTCGCGCAGCGCGCCCGCGAAGAACTCGGCCGCTGCCTCCGGGTCGGCCGTGAGCAGACGCCGCACCGTGTGCGGGGCGGCGACGTCGTCGAGCACCGCGAGGCGCTCGCGGAGCGGCGCGTCGACCAGGTCGCGCCCGTCGGCGTGCAGCACGTCGAAGAAGAACGGGGTCAGCTGGAGCTGGGCGGCCAGGTCCGCCTCCACCGTGGTCGAGCGCCCCGGGCCCCGGGTCGACTCGCGGGTCGCGGACCGCGCGGCGGTCTCCTGGAACGGCCGGGGCACGCCGTCCGGCCCGACGCCGAGCGCCTCGCCGTCGAGCACCAGGTGCTCCGACGGAAGGGCGCGCACCGCCTCGACGATCTCCGGCACACGGTCCGTGATGTCGTCCAGCGACCGGGTCACCACGAGCACCTCGTCACCCGCGCGGTGCACCTGGATGCGGATGCCGTCGAGCTTGACGTCCACGCACAGCTCGGCCGGGTCGTCGCCGGAGCCGAGCTTCTCGAAGGCCGCGGCGATGTCGGGCGCCGACTGGGCGAGCATCGGCCGCACCGGGCGCCCCACCTCGAGCGTGAACCCTGCCAGCGCGGCGACCGGATCCTCGGCGAGGAGCGCGGCACGGGCGACCGGCCCCGTGGCACCCCGCATCATGACGGCGCGGCGGACGGCGTCGGCCGGGACACCCGCGGCCTCGGCGACGGCATCGACCACCACCGAGTCGAGGGCGCCCTGTCGCAGCTCGCCCGCCACGAGCCCGCGGAGGAACGCCTGCTCGCGTGCGGTCGCTGCACCGAACAGCTCACCGGCCGCCGTGGACCGGGCCTGTGCCGAGCCGGGGCCCTCGAGGTCAGCCATCGCGGCGAAGGCCGCGTCGACGTCGCGCACGGTCAGGGTCGGTTCCGCCGCGGGCGGCGGGAGGTCACGCAGCGCGGCATACCCGAGCCCGGTGCGACGCTGACGCAGCCCGCCGGCGAGGTAGGCGACGACGATCTCGATGTCGGCCGCGGTCCCGTCGGGAGCATCCTGGCCGGCGGCCGTGCGGCGCAGCAGCTCGGCGATGGCTGCCCGCTTGGCCAGGCGCGAGCGCGTGGCGGCGACGGCGTCGGACGTGGCGGCGACCTCGGCGAGCAACATGCTCCATCTTGACGTGGTTCGCTCTGCCGTGTCGGACGGAGACCGTCAGCCCAGCGGCCAGGCGCCCACCGCGGCCGCGACCTCGGCGTGGGCGTCCGGCGTGATCCCCGGCACGAGCTCGAAGGGGGCCTCACCGGACCGCGGCGCGCGGCGCCACGTGCCGACCAGCCGCCCGTCCAGCAGGACCGCCGGGCGGAAGGTCCCGTTGACGAACGGGACCGCGGTGCGCATGGCCTCGGCGTCGGCGATCAGCTCGCGGTCCTGGTAGCCCAGCACCATCTCGTCGAAACCGGGGACGAGTGTCACGCCCGCCGGGCTCTCGAGGTCGGAACCGCTCCAGGGTGCGGCGCGGCCCGGCCCACGGGTGCCCGTCCCCACCAGCATGACCCTTTCGTCGGCCACCACCTCGACCAGGGCGTCGGGATGCTCCTCGCGCAGCGCGGACACGGCGGCGCGCACCGGTACCTTGGGCAGGCCGAGCCACCACGCGAGGTCCTCGGCCGTGGCAGGCCCGCGGCTGGTGAAGTAGGAGAGCGCGACACGGCGCAGCACGGCGTCGGGCTCCTCGGCCGGTACGGCCGCGGCCGGCGTCGTGACCATCAGCTGCTGCGCTCCCGCGAACGGCCCCCAGTGCAGCACGCCGCGCAGGGCCAGGGTGACGATCAGGTGATAGCCGCGCTGCCCCTCGACCGGCACCCCCGACTCCTGCCAGAGATCGAGCATCGCGGCGCGCGAGACGCCGCCGCCGGGACCCGCCGTCCCGAGCGCCTCCCGGGCGACGGCCTCCGCGCGGTTCACGACGGCGTCGTCCAGGCCTTCCGTCTCGCGGTTCCGCCGGCCCGACCGGAGCATCCGCTCGCCCGTGAGCGACACGAGCGCGGCGAGGTCGCCGGGAGTGGTCGCGAAGAGGGTGCCGCGCTGGGTCCAGCCGCGCACGAGGTCACCCGTGTCGAACGCGGCACGTACGTCGTCCAGCGTGGTGCACGGGCGGCACCGGACGGCGATCGCTCGGAGCACGGCGGGCAGGTCCTGACCCTGGAGGGCGACCATGGCGCGCACCACGTCGACGGGTGACGGCCCCGGGCCGGCGCCGTCGGGCAGCACGAGGCCCTGCGTGCGCAGGCGGAGCCGGCGCGCGGCGTCGCGGGTGAGCTCGATCGGTCCAGGCGTCATGCGGGAAGGTTACGGGCCGCCTGTGACACTCGTCGGGGCGCGAGGGTCGGTGCGCCTCATCATGTCCCGAGCGTCGCCGCGAGGAACTCCCGGGCCAGCCGGACGAACTCGTCCGGCTGGTCGTACGTGACGATGTGCCCGGCGTCCGCGACCGTGACCAGGTGCGAGCCCGGCACCGCGGCGGCGGCGGCGGACAGCTCCTCGTGACCCACGAGGTCGTCCTGGTCACCGCGGACCCAGAGCGTCGGCACGGTCAGCCGCGGCAGGTCGGGCAGGAGGTTCAGGCGCATGGCGAACGGTCCGTACGCCTGGGTCTGCCAGTCGTCGAGCGCGGGTTCGCCGTGCGCCTCCTTCGCCATGGCCTCCTCGACGGCCAGCCGGACGATCTGCTCGAGGTCGCGTGTGCTCTCGCCCGCGGTGAGGCTGCCGACAAGGGACCTGCGGATCAGCTCGGGCCGCCGGGCGAGGTAGCGGCTGGTCAGCCGCAGGATGCCGGGGGTGCGCAGGACCAGCCAGGTGAGGAGCTGGGCCCGGCGTCGGGCCTCGATGCCGCCGGGGCCGGCGGCGATCAGGCCGGTGACCCGGTCGGGGTGGTCGAGCGCGTACCCGGTGGCGATGCCTGCGCCCATCGACAGGCCGATCAACGCCGCCTGCGGCAGGTCGAGGGCGTCGAGCAGGTCGTCGAGGAAACCGCGGTAGAAGGCATCGTCGAGCACGCCGTGCCAGGGACGGCTGGCGCCGTGCCGGGGGAGGTCGACGACATGGACGCGGTAGTCGGCGGCCAGGTCCGGCGCCACCTGCCGCCACACGCCGCGGGCCGTGTCCAGCATCGCGCCGTGGAGCAGGAGCAGCGGCGGCCCGGAGTCGCCGGCCCGGTACACCCGCACAGGGCCGCCGGAGACCGTCATGTCGGTGGGGGTGTCGAAGAGGTCGGTCATGCAGGCTCCTTGAGCAGGCCGAGCTGGGTGTCGAGGCGTTCGAGCAGGGCGAGCTGCGCCGCGCGTGCGGCCTCGGGGTCGGCGGGCCGGGCCGTGCCCAGCCCCCGGCCGACGAGATCGGCGAAGAGCCCCACCGCCGCCGACAGGTCCTCCGGGGTCGTCGTGCCCAGCACGCCCGGCGCATGGGCCAGCCCCAGCGTGAACACGCTGAGCACGTGGACGATCGTCTCGGCGGGGACCGAGGGCTTGACCACTCCGGCGTCCTGCAGCCGGGTGACGTAGTCCGTGAGCCAGCCCATGCGCTGCAGATAGCGGTCGTCGGCCACGTCGCGCACGTGCTCGCCGAGCACCGCCTGATCGCCCAGGTACAGGGCGCGCATCAGCGGGTCGCCCAGGAGTGCGTCGACCCCGAACCGGTACACCGCGGGCAGGTCCACGAGGTCCGGCGCGCCGAGCACCCGGGCGTGCACCTCGGCGGTCAGCTGCCACATGCTGCGGGTCAGCACGGCCGAGAGGATCGCGGCCTTGTCCGGGAACTCGAGGTAGACGGCACCCTTGCCGATCCCGGCGCGGGCCGCGACGTCTGCCACCGTGACGTTAGCCCACCCCTTGGTGAGGATCAGCTCCCGCGCGGCCGCGAGGACGCGGTCGCGGCGGTCGGCGACGCGAGGACGGGGCACGCGGGACCTCCGTAGTGACTCGATATCGGATTCCAGTCACTACGAACGGTACACGAACGGTCCTACGGCGGCCCGATCAGGCTTCGAAGGTGGGACCCGACCCCACGACGGCGGCCGGCGAGGGGCCCGCGACCGCGTGGGCCAGGCTCCGGAACGCGAGGGCGTCGAGGTCGCCCTTGTCCTGGGTGTGGTGCGGCGGCATCGCTCAAGAGGAGGTGGCGAGCCCTCCATTGTTCGCTCGTCGACCACTTCACTTGACATGGTCAAGACCAGTCCGACCTAGGCTAAACTCGGCTCGCTTGCCTCCGTAGCTCAGTTGGATAGAGCGGGTCACTTCTAATGACTAGGTCGCGGGTTCGAATCCTGCCGGGGGCACCGATCTGCTGTCATGGCGCGCGTTGGTCATCTTTTCCACCCTTCTTCGCCGTGTGTCGACCCCGGGTTTCGTCAGAGCAACTGGCCCGCACGGCTTGGCAGAACGTTCTTGACCTATCAGGATGAAGCCGTGACTCCAGGAACACGCTCCGCAGTGCTCGGTCGTCGGGGTGGTGTGGACCCGAACGTTGCGGAGCAGCTCGGCTTCACGGTGCACGACGTCGTACGGGATCTGCGCCGTGACGTCGCCGCCGCGACCTTGCCCCTTCCCATCGACGGTGTCGAGGAAGCCGAGGCGTCCCGGTTGCGACTCCTGGCGCAGCTCGACGAGCACCTGCTGCCACGTCTCGCGGAGCTGTCCAGCCCTGCCGTCGTGGTCCTGGCGGGCTCGACCGGGGCCGGGAAGTCCACGCTGTTCAACAGCCTCCTGCGCGAGGAGGTGTCCGAGGCGGGTGTGCTGCGCCCCACGACCCGTGAACCCGTGGTGGGGGTGCACCCGCGCGACGTCGACACGCTCACGCCAGGGCCGGTCACCGAGCTCGCCCGTCTGGTCAAGCACGAGGGCGTGCCCCGCGGCACCGCGCTCATGGACGCGCCCGACCTCGACTCGTTCCTGTCCGAGAACCGCTCCACCGCCCACCAGCTGCTCGAGGCCGCCGACCTCTGGCTGTTCGTCACCACGGCCGCCCGCTACGGCGACGCCCTGCCGTGGAAGGCGCTGGACCAGGCGAAGGAACGCGGCGCGAGCGTCGCGATGGTGCTCAACCGGGTGCCCAAGGAGAACCTCTCGACCATCCGCAAGGATCTCAACTCGCGCATGAAGGAGCGCGGCATGAAGGACGTGCCGCTGTTCATCGTGCCCGACGTCGGCCCGCACGAAGGGCTGCTCGACCCGAAGCTCGTGGAGCCCATCCAGCGCTGGCTCGGCCTCATGGCCGGGCCCGAACGCTCCCGCACGATCATCCTGCGCACCCTCAAAGGTGCGCTCGGCGCGCTCCCCGACTGGGTGACCGGCCTCGTCACGGCGGTGGAAAAACAGGGCACGGCCGCCTTCGACCTGCGCAACGCAGTCGAGGCCGTGGTCCCCGACGCCCAGGTCGCCGCGCGCACCGCCGTCCTGTCCGGTGCCGCCGGCGAGGGCCCTGTCGCCGCCCGCTTCGCCGAGCTCGAGAGCACCAGGCGCATCTCGCGCGTCACCGTCCGCGACGGCATAGCGCGCACCACCAGACGGGCCGGCCGGGCGCGCGAGACCGCGCTCGTGCAGCTCCGCGAGGAGGTCGAGGCCACCGCGGCCCGCGCCTTCGTGGCGGCGGGCGTGCGGACCGAGGAGAGCCTCCGGGACACGCTGGGCGGCCCCGACGCACCGCCCGCGGGCGAGACGATCATGCCGTCCGGGTCCGACCGGGCCGAGGAGCGCCTGGCCTCGGGCCGCCAGGCCGCGGCCGACTGGGCTCGCCTGGCCGACAAGATCGTCGGCACGATGGACGCCGCCGCCACCGAGGACGACCCGGCCGACGCCGCGGCCCGGACCACCGGCGCCCGCAAGGCGTTCGGCGACACCGGCCTGGCGACCCTCCTGCTCGCCACCGCCCTCGGGAACGAGGACTCGGCAGGGCTCGTGGACCGCGTGCTCGGCGAGAGCGCCGCCGAGGCCGTCGAGCAGCTGCAGGACGATCTTGCCGACAAGGTGGCGCTAGCGGTTGCGGAAGAGGCCCGGTCTGTCCAGAGTGCCCTTGACGTCCCCGCTTTAGCCGACGACGCGGCCGCTCCGCTCCGCGTGCGGCTGGCCGAGCTCAGGAGGCTGACATGACGAGCCATGACGCGACATTGAGTGCTCGTACCGAAGACCTCGGCCGCGCACTCCAGATCGCCGGGTCACGCCTTGACGACTCCGTGTTCGGCAAGGTCGCCAGCTCCGTCGCCGGGGTGCGCGAACGGCTCGCCCTGGGAGTGGACCACACGGTCGTGGCGCTCGCGGGTGGCACCGGTTCGGGCAAGTCGAGCACGTTCAACAAGATCTCCCGCCTCACGTTCGCCGACGTCGGCGTGAAGCGCCCCACCACCGCCAAGGTCACCGCGTGCTCGTGGAGCGACGACGCCGCCACGCTGCTGGACTGGCTCGGCGTCGAGCGTGAGCGGCGCATCACCCGGTCGGGTGAGCTCGAGTCGCCCGACGAGGCGCGCCTGGCGGGCCTGGTGCTGCTGGACCTGCCCGACCACGACTCCGTGGCCCCCGGCCACCGCGACGTGGTGGACAAGGTGCTGCCTCTGGTCGACCTGCTCGTATGGGTGGTGGACCCGCAGAAGTACGCCGACGACGCCCTGCACACGGGCTACCTGCGCGACTCGTCCGGCATGCAGGCCTCGACCGTGGTGGTGCTCAACCAGATCGACACCGTTCCGGTGGGGCAGCGCGACAACCTGGTCAACGACGTCAAGCGGCTGCTGCGCGACGACGGACTGGACGACGTCCCGGTGGTCGCGGCGTCGACCAAGACGGACGTCGGCATCGCCGCGCTGCGCGGCCTGCTGGAGCAGACGGTGGCGCGCCGGTCGGTCTCCGCGGGGCGTGCCGCCGGTGAGCTCGACGCCGCGGCGTCGCTGCTGCTGAGCCAGACCCCCGCCGAGGTGCCGTGGCACATCGACACCGTCCTGGAGCGCGAGGTCGACGCCCTGGCCCGGGCCACAGGCCTCGAGTCCGTGGCGGCCCAGGTGGGTGCCGCGGTGCGGAACGGCTACGGCTCGCCGGAGTTCCGCACGCCCGACCCGGACTCGATAGCGCTGTCCCGGTCGCGCTGGCTCTCGGGGGCGGGGGAGTCGCTCAAACCGGGGTGGCGGCGTTCGCTCGCGGGCAGCGTCGCGAGCGCCCAGGAGGTCGCCTCGGCGGTGGGGGCGGCGCTGCAGGGCATCACGCTCGACACGCGTGGCCCCACGACGCAGCGGCTCACGCACCGGCTGGCGCTGGGCGCGGTGCTGGTCGCCGTGCTGCTCGGCATCACCACGGTGCTGGCCTCGATGGGTGTCCTGGTCGTGGGGGAGACCTGGACGACGGTGCTCGGTGTGCTGGCGGTGGCGGCGGCCCTGACCGCGCTCGTGGTGTTCCTCGTGGCGATGCAGATGCGTCGTGCTCTGGCGGCCCGGCGGGCGCAAGGTGTGGTCGCGTCCGGTCGGGCGGCGCTCGAGCGTGTGCTGCAGCAGACGCTCGGCAAGCCCACCCAGAAGCTGCTGGACGAGCACCGTGCGGTGCGTGAGCTCGCACAGAGCGCGCGGGACGACGGACCCTCCACACCGCTCCGCCTGGAAGAGAGCGTGACCACAGGGGGCCGGAACGAGCCTTTGTCCCCAGGTCGCTCCCGGCTCCCGGACCTGGGCTCCGTCCGCGCCTGATGCTGGGTACGGGCCGGCCGCTGGGGCCGGTCCGGGACACCCAGGAGGGCTCCATGAACGACGTCACGGTGACCGTGTCGGGCTTCGCCGGCAACACGCCGGCACTGCACCTGAACGCGGCCAAGGATCTGGAGTGGACAACGTTCCGTGTGGCCAGCACGCGGCGTTACGTCAACGACAGCGGGAGCTGGACCGACGGTGCCACGCTGTGGTTCACCGTCAAGGCCTGGCGGACGGCCGCGGCCAACGTGATCCGGTCGGTGCGCAAGGGTGACCCGGTGGTGGTCACGGGGCGGCTCGAGCTGGACGAGTGGACCGGTGCCGACGGGCAGCCGCGCACGGGGCTGGTTGTCAACGCGACGGCGGTCGGCGTCGACGCCACGCGCGGGAGGGTCGAGTTCACGCGGGTGGTGCACCACGACACCGTGCCGGACGGGGCGCCGAAGGCCCGGGCGGACGGCGGCGAGCTCACCCCGACGCGACCGGGGGAGATCGACGAGTTCACGATCGACGAGCTGGCAGCCGACGGCGCCGCCGAGATCCGGGAGGGAGAGGACGACGAGGCAGGTGCCGGGCAGCGCGAGCTGGTGACCGCGTAGGCTGGTACCAGTCGTGCTCCGCGGTCTGCGGGTGCCGGGGTTGCCCGAGCGCACGTCCCCGGCGCCCGCACCGCGTGAGCGCACCTATCCGACGTACCTTCCGTGAACGGTGGAACACAGGCAGTGGCTGAATACATCTACTCCATGTACAAGGCGCGCAAGGCGCACGGCGACAAGGTCATCCTCGATGACGTGTCGCTGAACTTCCTGCCCGGCGCGAAGATCGGCGTGGTGGGGCCGAACGGTGCCGGTAAGTCCACGATCCTCAAGATCATGGCCGGGCTGGACACGCCGTCGAACGGTGACGCCCGGCTCTCGCCCGGCTACACCGTGGGCATCCTGCAGCAGGAGCCGCCGCTGAACGAGGAGAAGACCGTCCTGGGCAACGTCCAGGAGGCGGTCGGCGAGATCCTGGCCAAGAAGCAGAGGTTCGACGAGATCTCGGCGCTCATGGCCGAGCCGGACGCCGACTTCGACGCGCTGCTGGCCGAGATGGGCTCGCTGCAGGAGGACATCGACGCGGCCGACGCGTGGGACCTCGACTCGCAGCTGGAGCAGGCGATGGACGCCCTGCGCTGCCCGCCGCCGGACGCCGACGTGAAGGTGCTCTCCGGTGGTGAGCGCCGTCGGGTCGCGCTGTGCAAGCTGCTCCTGGAGAAGCCCGACCTGCTGCTCCTGGACGAGCCGACCAACCACCTCGACGCCGAGTCGGTGCTGTGGCTCGAGCAGCACCTCGCCTCGTACGCCGGCGCCGTGCTCGCCGTGACGCACGACCGGTACTTCCTCGACCACGTCGCGGAGTGGATCTGCGAGGTCGACCGCGGCCGCCTGTACCCCTACGAGGGCAACTACTCGACGTACCTGGAGAAGAAGCAGGCGCGTCTGGAGGTCCAGGGCAAGAAGGACGCCAAGCTCGCCAAGCGCCTCAAGGAGGAGCTGGAGTGGGTGCGGTCCAACGCCAAGGGCCGCCAGACCAAGTCGAAGGCCCGCCTGGCCCGGTACGAGGAGATGGCGGCGGAGGCGGACCGCACGCGCAAGCTCGACTTCGAGGAGATCCAGATCCCCGCGGGCCCGCGCCTGGGCTCGCTGGTGCTGGACGCGGAGAACCTCCAGAAGGGCTTCGACGGCCGCGTGCTCATCGACGGCCTGTCGTTCACGCTGCCCCGCAACGGCATCGTCGGCGTCATCGGCCCGAACGGCGTGGGCAAGACCACGCTGTTCAAGACGATCGTGGGCCTTGAGCCGCTCGACGGCGGCGACCTCAAGATCGGCGACACGGTCTCGATCTCGTACGTCGACCAGTCGCGCGGCGGCATCGACCCGAAGAAGACCCTGTGGGAGGTCGTGTCCGACGGCCTCGACTTCATCAAGGTCGGCAACGTCGAGATCCCGTCCCGTGCCTACGTCGCCTCGTTCGGCTTCAAGGGTCCGGACCAGCAGAAGCCCGCGGGCGTGCTCTCCGGTGGTGAGCGCAACCGCCTCAACCTGGCGCTGACGCTCAAGCAGGGCGGCAACCTGCTGCTGCTCGACGAGCCCACCAACGACCTCGACGTCGAGACCCTCGGCTCCCTCGAGAACGCCCTGCTGGAGTTCCCGGGCTGCGCCGTGGTGGTCTCCCACGACCGGTGGTTCCTCGACCGGGTGGTCACGCACATCCTGGCCTACGAGGGCACCGAGGAGAACCCGGGCAACTGGTACTGGTTCGAGGGCAACTTCGAGTCGTACGAGGCCAACAAGGTGGAGCGGCTCGGGGCGGACGCCGCCCGCCCGCACCGCGTGACGTACCGCAAGCTGACCCGCGACTGACGGTCGGGAAAGAGGGCTGCGGTCGGCGTTCCATATGCCGACCACAGCCCTCTTCTGCGTCCAAGGAAGATGACCGAAAAGGTCATCCTTGCCGCATTGGGACATGTCCGACAGGATGCCGCAGTGAGCCCTGCCCTACGACCCGGGTGGCGTGACCTTCCGCCCCCGCTGCGTGACCGCATCACTCATCTGCTCGGCGCACGCGTGATCGCCGCCAGGCATCAGGGTGACTCCGGCATCCTGCCGGGTGCGCAGTTCCACGTGCAGACCACCAAGGGCGACTCGTTCGTCAAGGCGCTGGGCACCGAGCAGTCGGGCCCGCTGAACGTCCTGCGTCAGGAGATCGCGCTCGCGCCGCTGCTGCCCGACGAGGCGCCCCACCCGGAGCTCCTGTGGTCGATCGACGAGGTGCTGCCCACCGTGGGCACCTGGGTCGCGGTGGGCTACGGGATGCGGGCCGACCTGCGACCGATCGACCAGAGCTGGCCGGAGGGCGACGTCGCCGCGCTGGTGCGCACCGTGCGGTCCATCGGGGAGATCGAGGCGCCCGACCACGCGCTCTTCCTGCCCGAGGAGAAGGTCTTCCCCACGAACTCGTGGGAGGTACTCGCGGACACGCTGCCTGCCGGGCTCGCCAAGCACTCTCCCTGGCTGATCCATCGTCTCGAAGGGCTCGCGGAGATCGCGTCCCACGCCCCGGACGCCATCACGGGCAAGAGCCTGCAGCACGGCACCCTGCGCGTGCAGAACGTCCTGCTCCCCGTGGTCCCGGGCGGCAAGCCCTTGGTCTCCGACTGGATCCGCGGCGCCGCCGGCGCCCCCTACCTCGACCTCGTCGCCATGCTCCTGCACGTCCGGACCAACGACGGGCCGCCGCCCGAGGCCACCCTGCGCCGGTACGGCCTGCCGCCCGGCACCGAGCCGGACGCCGTGACGTGCTGGATAGCGGTGCTCGCGGGCCACTACGTGAAGTCGTCCATGGAGCCCCCGCCCACCGACATGCCCGAACTGCGCTCCTATCAGCACCGCCTGGCCCGGGTCGCGGTCTCCTGGCTGCAGACCCGCCTCGGTTTCTGATTGTGGTTTGCGGGGTGAACTCTCGTTGGGCACACTCCGGCCATGAGTGCTGTTCGGCGACCGGCGTGGTCGGATCTCCCTCCCTCTGTCCGTTCCCGCGTGAGCGAGACGATGGGAGGCAGGGTGATCGGCTCCGCTCCGATGAGCGGGACTGAGCCGTCCGGCACGCTGGAGGTGCTGCAGACGGTGTCCGGGCGGTCGATCGTGCGCGCCGTGGGGCCCGAGGCCCCCGTGACGCAGGACCGGATGGCCGCCGAGGCCGCCTCGCTGGCTACGCTGCCCGACGAGGTGCCCATCCTCCCGCGCGAGTGGTTCGTCGACGAGGTGCTCCCCGGTGCCGGCCGCTGGGTGGTGCTCGGCTACCGCAACGAGCCCATCCGCCCGCCGCACGACCCGTGGGATGAGGCCGATCTCGCCGCGGCGGTCGAGCTCGCCATCCAGATCGGCTCCAGCGATGCGCCGCCGGGCCTGCCCGACGCGCTCGACCTGATCGACGTCAACGCCTGGGCCACGATCGCCGCCATGCAGCCGCCGGGCCTGTCCTCCTTCACGCCGTGGCTGGCCGACAAGGTCGAGCACCTCGCCGAGATCGCCACCTTCGCCAAGGAAGCGATGTCGGGTACGAGCCTGGTGCACGGTGCGCTGCGCCGGGAGTCGATACTCGTCACCGACCACGGCTGGGACGCGACCAGCGCCCACGCCGTCGACTGGTTCATGCCCTCCCACGGCGCGCCGTTCCTCGACGTGGTGCTGCTGCTGCCCTACCTGCGGGTCGACGGCGCGCCGTCCCCGGAGGCGATCCTGGACCGGCACCCACTGTCCGGCGTCGACCCCGAGGCCCTCACCTGCGCCGTGACGGTCACCGCCGGCGCGCTGGTGCTCGAGTCGATGCGGCCGCCCCAGCCGGGCATGCCGCACGGGCGGGCGGTGCAGCGCGAGGTGGCGCACGCGGCCCTCGAGTGGCTGCGCGTGCGCCTGGGCGGCTGACGTGTTCTCCCGGCGGTCGCGCCTGACCTGCGCACCTGCGGCAGACTGGGCGGCATGACCGATCAGCCGGGAGCCGGCGAAGGATCCGGCCTGTCGGACGCCCTGGAGGTGCTGCGCGCCCGGCTCGGCGCGCTGCGGCTGCCCCTGGAGACGTCCGGCGCGCAGGAGGCCCGTGCCGAGCTGCGCCGCGCCACCGACCAGCTCGACGACTACCTGCTGCCCCGGCTGCGGTCGCAGAAGGCGCCGCTGCTCGTCGTGGTCGGCGGGTCCACGGGGGCGGGCAAGTCGACGCTGGTGAACTCGATCCTGGGGGAGCGGGTGACGCAGCCGGGCGTGCTGCGGCCCACGACCAAGGCGCCGGTGCTGGTGCACCACCCGCTCGACGGCCGCTGGTTCTCCACCGACCGGGTGCTGCCGGGGCTGGCCCGCCTGACGGTCTCCGGTACCACGGGGCCCACGGAACCGAGCCGCACGCTGCGCCTCGTGCCGAGCGACGCGCTGCCGAAAGGTCTGGCGCTGCTGGACGCGCCTGACATCGACTCGGTGGACACCGCCAACCGCGAGCTCGCCGCGCAGCTCCTCGGCGCGGCGGACCTGTGGCTGTTCGTCACCACGGCGGCTCGGTACGCGGACGCCGTGCCCTGGGACCTGCTGCTGCAGGCCGCGAGGCGCAAGGCGCAGGTCGCGATGGTGCTGGACCGCGTGGACCCCGGCGCCGAGGCGACCGCGGACGACCTGCGGGACATGATGGCCGATCACGGCCTGGCCGAGAGCCCGCTGTTCGTGATCCCCGAGGCCGAGCTGACCGAGGGGATGTTGCCCGAGCAGGGTGTCGGGGAGGTCTCCCGCTGGCTCACCGGCCTGGGCGGCGACGCGCACGCGCGCCAGCGGGTCATCGCCGCCACGCGGGACGGTGTGGTCGACTCGCTGGTGCTGCGGGCCGGCGAGCTGGCCGACGCCGCCGACGAGCAGCGTGCCGCCGACACCCGGCTGCGGCACGTCGTGGACCGCGCGTACGCGGACGCCGTCGCGCAGGTGCAGGCGGCGACGTCGGACGGCGCTCTGCTGCGTGGCGAGGTGCTGGCCCGCTGGCAGGACCTCGTGGGCACGGGCGAGTTCTTCCGGGCGGTCGAGGAGGGTATCGGCAGGTTCCGGGACGCGGTGACGGGGTTCTTCCGCGGCAAGCCCCAGGAGGGGCCGCAGGTCGAGCAGGCGATCGCGCACGGCCTGGAGTCGGTGGTGCTGGACGCCGCCGAGGAGGCGGCCGAGCGCTCCTACCAGGCATGGCGTGGTGACGCCGCGGGCGCGGCGCTCCTGGAGGGCCTCGAGCTCTCGCGGACGCCGGCGGCGCTGCGCGCCGAGGTGGGCGCCCAGATCCGCGGGTGGCAGGGCGACGTGCTGGAGCTCGTCCGCGAGCAGGGCGCCGCGAAGCGGGGCACCGCCCGGGCGCTGTCGTTCGGCCTCAACGGCCTGGGCGTGGCGCTGATGATCTTCGTGTTCGCCTCGACCGGTGGACTCACGGGTATCGAGGTCGGCATCGCGGGTGGTTCCGCCGTCCTGGCGCAGCGGCTGCTCGAGGCGGTGTTCGGCGAGGATGCCGTGCGGCGCCTCGCGGTGCAGGCGCGCGACCGGCTGCGGGCGCGGATCCAGGCGGTGATGGACACACAGGCGGCCCGGTACACGGCACAGCTCGACGCCCTCGGTTCCGCGGAGTCGGACGGGGCGGGCCTGCGCGCGGCCGCCGACGGCGTGGCCGAGGCGGCCTCGGCCGAACGGCGTGGACGGGTGCCCGCCGCCGACGGGTCCGCGGCGCCTGCCGAGGACCTCACTGCGGGTCGCGGCCTGCGGGGCGTGCACGCCCCGTCCGTGGAGAATCTGACGGCGGGCCGCCCTGACCTGGCCGAGGAGCCGGTCAGGAAGGGCTTCTGGAAGCGGCTGTTCGGCGAGGCCGAGCGGTGAGCCGGCTCGACCTGGCCGGTCGCACCACGGCCCTCGAGGCCGCGGTCGAGGCCGCTGAGGGCCGCATCGAGCCCGCCCTGCTGGACGAGGCCCGGGCCGTGACGACCCGGGCGCGCGAGCGCGGCGGGCTGTCCGCCGAGCACACCGTCGTCGCGCTGGCCGGCGCGACGGGTTCGGGCAAGTCGTCGGTGCTCAACGCGGTGGCCGGTGTCGCGATCGCGCAGCCGGGTGTGCGGCGTCCGACGACGGCACACCCGATGGCCGCCGTCTGGGGGGAGGGCGCGGACCCGCTCCTGGACTGGCTGGAGGTCGGACGGCGGCACCGGGTCGGTGCGCCGGTCGCGGCGGCCGAGCCGCCGCCGTCGGTCGATGCGTCCCCGTCCCGGCGCCGGACCCCCGTGGGGGACGCGAAGGGCCTGGTACTGCTCGACCTGCCCGACCACGACTCGGTGGTGTCCGAGCACCGCATGCGGGCCGAGCGCCTCGTGCAGCGCGCCGACCTGCTCGTATGGGTGGTCGACCCGCAGAAGTACGCGGACGCCGCCCTGCACGAGGGCTTTCTGCGTCCCCTCGCGGGACGTGCCGAGGTGGTCGTCGTTGCGCTGAACCAGGCCGACCGCCTCACGCCCGACGAGACGTCCGCGATGCTCGCGGACCTCACGCGTCTGACGGCCGAGGACGGGCTGGCCGGCGCGCGCGTCCTCGCCGTGTCCGCGAGGACCGGCCAGGGCATGGACGACCTGCGTGGCCTGCTGGCCAAGGCCGCGGCCAGGCGCGAGGCCGCGACGGCTCGGCTGGCGGCGGACGAGCGGGCGGTGGCCCAGCGGATCGTCGACGAGTGCGGTACCCCGCCGCCGTCGCGGCAGAGCGGCCACGCGCGAGGCGAGCTGGTCGCGGCGCTGGAGGCCGCGGCCGGGGTGCCGACCGTGGTGGACGCCGTCCGCGCCTCCGCGCGCCGGGACGCCCGGTCGGCCACGGGATGGCCGCTCACCCGGTGGGTGGGGCGACTGCGCAGGGATCCGCTGCGGCGGCTCGGGCTGCGCTCGGCGGACCAGGAGCACCGGGCGCCGTCGGGCCGGGAAGACTTGATGCGCACCTCGCTGCCGACGGCGCGGCCCGCGGTACGGTCGGCGGCGGCGTCGGCGGTGCGGCACTACGTCGACGAGGTGACGCGCGGCGTCGCGGACCCCTGGGTGCTGGCGGCGCGGTCACGGGGCCAGGCGGGTATCGACCGGCTGCCCGACGAGCTGGACCAGGCGGTGGCCGCGACGCGCGTGGAGGCCACCCGCCGTCCGATGTGGTGGTCGTTCGTCAACGCGGTGCAGTGGGCGCTCGTGGCGGTGGTCGCCGCGGGCCTGCTGTGGCTGCTCGTGCTGTTCGGCTTCGCGTACCTGCAGCTTCCGCCGCTGCCGACGCCCGTGGTCACCCTGCCGACCTGGTCAGGGGGTGACGGCGTCGTGTTCCCCGGTGCGCCGGGCTCCGGTGCGGGGGAGGACCTCGGGGTCGACCCGTTCCGGATCCCGTGGCCCACCCTCATGGTGCTCGGCGGCCTGGTGCTCGGCCTGCTGGTCGCGCTCGTCTGCCGGGTGTTCGGCGCGCTCGGCGCGCGGCGCCGTGCCCTGGGCGCCCGGCGCCGACTCCGGCAGTCGGTCGGTGCGGTTGCCGACCGGCTGGTCAGGACGCCTGTGGGCGAGGAACTCGCCCAGCTCGCGAGCTGCCGGGCGGCCGCCACCGTCGCGGCAGGCTGACCGCACCGCCGGACCGCCCGCCCGATCAGCGGCGGAACGTGACGGGCTCCTCCTCGAAGGGCTTCCATGCCAGGCGCTCGCCCTCGGTGAGCCGGCGGGGCTGGTTGGTCGTGGCGTCCACGAACACGAGGGTCGTGGTGGCGCGGGCGTAGGGCTTGCCGCCCGACGTGGGGCCGGTCTTGGGCATGCCCGCGGCGCCGTCGTGCACCTCGTAGCAGACCTCCGCGCTCGCGCCGCCGATCCGGCCCAACCACATCTCGACGCGTACCGGCGTGCGCGTGAACAGCAGCGGCCGCAGGTACTCGATGCGCTGCCCGGCCACCAGGGTGTGCGAGTCGGCGTCCGGACCGGTGGGCACCACCGCCGTCGGCCAGGCCTCGCCCTCCGGGGCCTCCGGGTGCAGCCAGAAGGCGGTGATCCGCGCGTCCTCCAGCAGTCGGAACATCGCTACGTTGTTCACGTGCGCATAGGCGTCGAGGTCGGACCAGCGCAGCGTGACGGGGACGTGGAGGCGTGTCATGGTGCCTATTTTCCTCCGGTCGCGGCCCGGCCACGCGTGAGGACCGTCACGGTGCCCGCCGGCCGCGCCGACCTCCGCTGAGTGGTTCTCAGTGTGTCCGAATTGCTAGATTCATCCCCCTTGGTTTCGGCCACGGAGGAACAGTGGATCTGCCCAGGCACTACTACGACCCGGTCACCCTGCACGAGGTGTTCGACGACGTCCCGGCGGCCCGGGAGCACCTCGCCGAGCTCGCGGAACGACCGGACCGCGACGCACCCGGCACCCTCGCGGTGCGCGTGCCGCTCGCCCGTGCGCTCGCGCCCGAGACGGACGACCCCGACGCCGCGCTGGACGAGGCCGAACACCTCGGCTGGCTCGCCGTGCGCCTCGCCGGCGGCCCGGCGGACGGGCCCGACGCCGCGCACGCGTACGCGCCCGACGTACCGCTCGGGGCGGTGGCGCCCCTGCTGCGGCTCGCCCATGTGCTGCAGTGGCGCCACCGCTTCTCGGAGGCGGACCTGCTGTTCGGGCTGTCGCTGGAGGCGGCGCACCACTACGCGGAGCACGCCGCGAGCGTGGAGCACGCGCGTCGGCTGGAGTACTCCGCCCTGCTGCACTGGGGCCTGTGCCGGTACGAGCAGGCCCTGGAGGTGCACGCGGACCAGGCCCGGCCGTTCCTCGGCGAGGCTCTCGCCCTGTTCGAGCGCGCCCTGCAGCTGCGCGTCGAGGCGGGCGTCACCCGGGACCAGGTGGCGTTCACCCGGCAGGGCATCGGGGCCACCCATGACCGGCTGGCGGAGCTGGGCGCCTGAGCGGAGCTGGGCGCCTGAGCGGAGCTGGGCGCCCGAGCGGGCCCGGGTGCCCGACCGGGATGCCTAGGCAGGCAGCCGGATCATGCCCTCCTGGCCCGCGGTGGCGACCAGGACGCCGTCCTGCGCGTAGACCTTCGCCGTGCCGAGGGCGCGGCCGCCCTGGGCCGTGGGAGACGTCTGCACGAACAGCATCCACTCGTCCACGCGCACGTCGCGGTGCCACCACATGCCGTGGTCGAGGCTGGCCATCGGCACCGAGGCGCCGACGTCCTGCCAGGACTTGCCGGCGGCGCGCAGGGCCGGCTCGAGCATGAGCTGGTCGCATGCGAAGGCGAGCAGGGCGCGGTGCATGGCCTGCTCCTTGATCTCGAGCGGCCGGCGCGTGCGCATCCACACCATCTGGGTGGCGGGCGGTGTGCCGCCGTCGGCCACCGAACGATCCGCGTGCAGGTAGAGCGAGCCGCCCACGTGCCGCAGCTCGAACGCGGACTCCGTCCAGAACCGGGCCCGGGCCGCGACGTCCTCGGGCAGGCCGGCGAGCTCGTCGAACGCGGAGCCCACCTCGTCGGGCGGCGGCACGTCGCTCGGCATGGGCGACGCGTGCTCGTACCCGGGCTGGTCGTCCTGGAACGACGCGATCATGGACAGGATCGGCTTGCCGAACTGGATGGCGTGGGTACGCCGCGCGCTGAAGGAGCGTCCGTCGCGCAGCCGCTCGACCGCGAAGTCGATGGGCTCCTCCAGGCGGCCCTCGCGCAGGAAGTAGCCGTGCAGCGAGTGGATCAGGCGGCCGTCCGGGACGGTGCGGTCGGCGGCCACGATGGCCTGCGCGAGCACCTGCCCGCCGTAGGCGCGGTTGGCGGGCCCGGGCACGCTGGTGCCACGCAGCACGTCCTCCTCGCCGCGCGGTCCCCAGCCTTCGAGGTGCCGCAGGTCGAGCACCTGCAGCAGGCGGTCGAGCGCGTCGGGCCGGCGGTCCCGTGAGGTGCTGTCGGCGGGCGGGCCGGGAGTGGTGGCGTCCACGGGCGGGCGTCTCCTCGTCGTTCCTGGGTCAGTCGTCGAACGTGTTGATCATGCTGAAGGCGGCGCGCTCCAGGTAGTCCCACAGCTGCGACTCGTGGATCGGCGCGAGGTCCAGCGAGTCCACCGCGGTGCGCATGTGCGCGAGCCAGCGGTCGCGGGCATCCGGGTTCACCTTGAACGGCATGTGCCGCATACGCAGGCGCGGGTGGCCGCGCTGCGCCGAGTACGTGCCCGGGCCGCCCCAGTACTGCTCGAGGAACATCGTCAGGCGCTCCTTGGCCGGCCCCAGGTCCTCCTCGGGGTACATGGGGCGCAGCACCGGGTCGTCCGCGACGCCGTCGTAGAACGCGTCGACCAGGCGCACGAACGTGTCGTGGCCGCCGACCGCCTCGAAGAAGGATTCCTGTGTCACGTTCGTCATCCTGCCACTGGACGGTGACAGGGCCATGTCGGCCCCGGTGAATCCGGGCCTCGTGTGACCGACACGACAGCAGGTGGGGCTTAGCGCTTGCCAGCACCGATAGGCTGATCGAAGACCTGCAGCGACGCACGGTGGGAGTTGAGACATGACCAAGGCTGACCAGATCCTTGCGGCACTCGGGGGAACCTCGAACGTCGTCGAGCTGGAACCCTGCATCACCCGCCTCCGGGTCGAGGTGAGCGACCCGTCCCTGGTGGACGAGACCGGGCTGAAGTCGTCCGGTGCGTTCGGCGTGGTCCGGTCCGGCCGGGTGGTCCAGGTGATCGTCGGGCCCGAGGCGGACAACCTCGCGGCGGAGCTCGACACGCTCAGAGTCTGACGAGCGTCCGGCACAGGCAGGGAGGGCGAGCTCGACGGTGAGCTCGTCGGCATGACGTCGCGGGCCCGGGTGTGTCCCGGGCCCGTGACGGGCCTCACGGTCCCGGTCGCCACCCGCGAGGACGACGCGAACGGGCTGTGAAGGTCGCGCAGGAGTCCCCTGCACCCGGCTCGCGCGGTCCGGGTCGTGGCGGGTTCCCGAGTAGGTTTGCGGTCGTGCTCGAGTCTCTTGCTGCTTCCATCTTCGACAGCGCCGAGGATTTCTGGTCCTGGTTCCTCGACCGGCCGCTGAAGATCATCCTGATCCTGGTGATCGGCCTGACCGCCGTCGTCGTGCTCCGTCGCGTCGTCACGGCCCTCGCCGAGCGCATCGCGCTCGGGCAGAAGCCGCGAACGGTGGTCGAGCGCACGGCCGACCCGGTGGGCACGACCACCGGGGGTGTGCCGGGCCCGGCTCCCGCCGCCAAGCGCCGGCGCACGAACATGCTGGTGTCGTCGCAGGCCCTCGCCGACGTCTTCGGCGCCGTCAGCCCGCGCGCGGCCGAGCGGCGGGCCCAACGTGCGCGCACCGTCGGGTCGGTGCTGAACTCCGCGGTCAACATCGTGATCGGCACGGTCATGGTGCTCTCGATCATGCAGGTCCTGGCCTGGCCGGTCGGCCCGCTGCTGGGCGCGGCGGGCGTGACGGGCGTCGCACTCGGCTTCGGCGCCCAGAGCCTGGTCAAGGACTTCATCTCGGGCGTCTTCCTGCTCATCGAGGACCAGTTCGGTGTGGGCGACAACGTGGACCTCGGTGGCGGCGTGGTCGGCACGGTCGAGGCGATGGGCCTGCGCCTGACCCAGGTACGCGCGTTCGACGGGACCCTCTGGTACGTCCGCAACGGCGAGATCCTGCGCGCGGGCAACCGTACCCAGGAGTGGAGCCGCGCCGTCGCCGAGATCCAGGTCCCGCTCGGGACCGACGTCGACGCCGTCCGTGCCGCGCTCGGCCGGGCCGCCGACCGTGTGCGGAACGACCCGGCCATCGCCGACAGCCTCCTGGAGACGCCCTCCGTGCGCGGCGTCGACGCCGTCGACGGCGGCGGCCTCACCTTCACGCTCCACGCCCAGGTGCGCCCGGCCCAGCAGTGGGTCGTCGCGCGGGCGTTGCGGGCGGCGGGCCACTCGGAGCTGCTGAACGCGGGCATCGTCGCGCGGTCGGCGCCCGTGGCCGACGACGTTCCCACGGCGGACACCCCCGGCGTCAGCTGATCCGCGAAGCGGCGGGGAGCCGGTCGGGCGGCAGGTGAGAACGACAGCTCCACGATGTGTCAATTCGTCGGACACGCCCGCGTTGCGCCCTGTGAGCGCCGGTAGATGGCAAGATCTTTCCTTGTGACCGACGAACCGATGACCGGGTCCACCGGAGACGGCTCCGCCGTGCCGCCGGAGCTGGCCGAGCTGGCGGCCGCCCACGGCGTGCAGTGCGAGTACACCGACCACGACGGCCGCGTCCAGCAGGTCAGCACCTCGACGATCGTGGCGGTGCTCGAGGCGCTCGACGTCCCGGCGTCGATGCCCGCGGCGGTGACGGCGAGCCTGGAGCGCAGTCGCGACGACGTGTGGCGCGCCATGCTGCCGCCGTCCCTGGTGCTGCGCGAGGGCACCGAGGCCCAGGTGCCCGTGCACGTCGCCGACGGCGCCGCCGTGACCGCGTGGGTCGAGCTGGAGCTGTCCGAGACGCCGGTGATGCCGGCGAGCGCCACGCCCTGGCGGGTGACGGCGCCGCAGGCGGCGACCGCGACCGGCTCGTTCGCCACGGTGCACGGCGCCCGGGTGACGCTGCGCCAGGCGGACGTCTTCACGGAGCCGCGCACCGTGGACAGTCGCACGGTGGGCCGCGCGACGTTCACGGTGCCGGACAACCTGCCGCTCGGCTGGCACACGCTGCACGCGGAGTCGGGCGGGCAGACGGCACGGATGCCGCTCGTCGTCACCCCCGCGCGGCTGGAGCTGCCCGAGGACGTGGCGCGCAAGCAGGCGTGGGGCTTCCTGGTGCAGCTCTACTCGGTGCGTTCCAGGGACTCCTGGGGCATGGGCGACCTCGCCGACCTGGGTGACCTCGCGTGGCAGACGGCGCACAACGCGGGCGCCGACTTCGTGGGCATCAACCCGCTGCATGCCACGGAGCCGATCACGCCGGTCACGCCGAGCCCGTACCTGCCGACCTCGCGCCGGTTCATGTCGCCGCTGTACATCCGCGTCGAGGACATCCGCGAGACGGCGTACCTCTCGGCCGCCGACCGGTCGCTCGTGGAGTGGGCCGCGGAGCCCGTGCGCGAGCTGTCCGAGGACTCGGGCCCGATCGACCGCGACGCCGTCTGGGAGGCCAAGAAGGCCGCGCTGGAGGTGGTCTACACGGCCCCGCGCTCGGCGGCCCGGCAGACGGCGTTCGACGAGTACGTGCTGGCGCAGGGCAAAGGGCTGATCGACTTCGCCACGTGGTGCGCCATCACGGAGCATCTCGACGGCCGGGACTGGCCGCCGGAGCTCTCCGACCCGGGCGCGTCCGGCGCGACGACCCTGCGCAACGCGCTGTCCGAACGGGTCCAGTTCTACTGCTGGCTCCAGTGGGTGGCCGACGACCAGCTGCGGGCGGCGCACCGCGCGGGCCTGGACGCCGGGATGCGGATCGGCGTCCTCAAGGACCTCGCCGTCGGCTCGTCGGCGGACGGCGCCGACGCCTGGGCGAACTCGGGTGTGCTGGCCCGCGGCGTCTCGGTGGGCGCCCCGCCGGACATGTACAACCAGCAGGGTCAGAACTGGAGCCAGCCGCCGTGGCACCCGCGTGCCCTGGCGCGGGCCGGCTACGCGCCGTACCGCGACATGCTGCGCACCACGATGCGGCACTGCGGCGCGCTGCGCATCGACCACGTGCTCGGGCTGTTCCGCCTGTGGTGGATCCCGGGTGGCGCCCGCGCGTCGGCCGGGGCCTACGTCACCTACGACCACGAGGCGCTGATCGGCATCCTGTGCCTGGAGGCGCAGCGCGCCGGGGTGACGATCATCGGCGAGGATCTCGGCACGTTCGAGCCCTGGATCCGGGACTATCTCGCGGAGCGCGGCATCCTGGGCACGTCGGTGCTGCTCTTCGAGCGCGACGCCGACGGTGCGCCGGTCGAACCGGAGGCGTACCGCAGCGCGGCGCTGGCCACCGTGACCACCCACGACCTGCCGCCCACCGCCGGGTACCTCGCGGGCGAGCACGTGGACCTGCGCGAGCGGCTCGGGCTGCTCACCGAGGACGCGACGATCCTCCGGGGGCGTGCGCGGCAGGAGCGCGACTCACTCGTCGAGGCGCTGTCCCGCCGGGGCCTGACGACGTTCGACCCGTCCGAGCGCGAGCTGGTCGAGGGCCTGCACCGGTACCTCAAGGACACACCTGCCGCACTGATCGGGGTCTACCTGACCGACGCCGTGGGGGAGCGCCGTGCGCAGAACCAGCCCGGCACGGACACCGAGTACCCCAACTGGAAGGTGCCGCTGGCCGACTCCGCGGGCACCGTGGTGCTGCTGGAGGACCTGTTCAGCAACGCGCGCCTGCGCTCGCTGGTCACGGTCATGCACGAGGAAGACCCGGACCAGCCCGCGCCGAGATAGAACCCTGCCGAGATAGAACCCTGCCGAGATAGAACCCTGCCGAGATAGAACCCTGCCGAGATAGAACCCTGCCGAGATAGAACCCTGCCGAGATAGAACCCTGCCGAGATAGATCTCTGCCGAGATGGTCACGTGGCGAGGTGGTGCGCACCACCTCGCCACGTGACCATCTCGGCAGGGTCAGCTCAGGCCTGGCCGATGCCCGCTCGGGCGATCGAGAAGCCTGAGCCCGTCGCGTCGGACACGCAGGTCATGCCGGTCTTCGCACTGGCGCAGGTGAAACCGTGCGCCTTCTTGGTCTCGCCGTAGTTCAGGATCGCGGTGTCGGCGGGAGCTTCCTTGGGCTGGTCCTTCTTCTCCACGCACGGCTGCGTCACGTTGCCGCTCGGGTCCACCTTGGCCACGTTGCCCGACGCGCCGCCGCACGAGTTGTCCGGAGCGGGCTTCTGGTCGAGCTGCGCGATGCCGCACGTGGCGGCGTCGGCCGAGATGGTGCACATGATGTTGAGCGACGGTGCCGCGAACGTCTCGACGCCGGGCCCGCCGTCGGTCTCCAGGCCGGTCTCGGACGAGGGCTCGGCCGACTGCTGGGCGGCGGGTGACTCGTCGTCACCGGGTGAGGTGTCGGGCGCGTTGAAGAGGCTCACCGCGAAGACGATCGCGGCGACCACGAGCAGCACGTCCAGGGCGATGAACGCGATCCAGCCCGGGCTGAGCTTCTTGCGCTCACGCTCGGGCTCGGCCGGGTAGCCCCCACCCTGCGGTGGGTAGACAGGCTGGCCGTACTGGTCGTACCCCTGCGGCGGGTACGGCTGGGGCGGGTACTGACCGCCCTGCGGTGCCTGCTGCGCGTAGGCCTGGGGCGGCGTGTACCCCTGCTGGGGCTGCGTGTACCCCTGCTGGTAGGGCTGCTGCTGGTACTGCTCGGTGTAGTACTGCGGCTCCCCGCCGCCCTTGTGCACGGACTGGACCACCGGGGCACCCGGGGCCGCGGGCGCCGGGGTCACCGCCTGCGAGAACTGGTTCGCGGGCGAGATGGCGGGTGGCATACGGGTCGCCGCGGAGACGCGCTGCACCGGTCCTTGCTGGACGGGTGTGGGCGCGGTGGGCAGGTGCTCCTGGGACGGTGCACCCTGCTCCTCGTCGGGGCCCTCGCCTGGGGGCGGTGGCGGCGGCACTGTGCCGGACATCGGGCGACTCCCTCAACTCAAATCGGTCGGTCGGGCGACCGCGGTCGATCGTACACAAAGGCGTTAGTCGCTGTTACTCCTGCGTGGCATGATCGAGGAGTCGTCGCAGGTAGTTCACAGACCGGGCGACACCCCAACCGAAGAGGCGCGCCCGTCGGGCGTGCGGGGCGTCATTCCGCCGCCCCCGAGATGACAGACGTGGAGGGCCTGTGCCCGGAGAGAACCTGACCCGTGCCGAGGCGGTCGCACGCGCCGGCGTCGTAGCGGTCGAGTCGTACGAGATCGCCCTGGACCTGACCACCGGTCCCGAGACGTTCGCGTCTGCCACGACTGTGCGTTTCACCGCGACGGAGGGCGCCTCGACGTTCGTCGATCTGGTCGCCCCGTCGGTGCGGTCCGTGGTGCTGAACGGCAGAGCGCTGGACCCGGCGGCCGTGTTCGCCGACTCCAGGATCACCCTGGACGGCCTGGCCGCCGACAACGAGCTCGTCGTGGTCGCCGACTGCGGCTACACGAACACCGGCGAGGGCCTGCACCGCTTCGTGGACCCGGTGGACGGCGAGGTCTACCTGTACACGCAGTTCGAGGTGCCGGACGCGCGCCGGGTGTTCGCCTGCTTCGAGCAGCCGGACCTCAAGGCGACGTTCCAGTTCACGGTCACGGCGCCCGCGGCGTGGCAGGTCGTGAGCAACGAGCCGACGCCGGAGCCGGTGACGGCCGGCGAGACCGCCACCTGGACCTTTGAGCCCACCGGCCGCATCTCGACGTACATCACGGCGCTCGTGGCCGGCCCGTACGCCGTGGTCCGCTCGTCGTTGACGTCGTCGGACGGCCGGGAGATCCCGCTCGGCGCGTTCTGCCGCAAGTCGCTGTCGGAGCACTTCGACGCCGACTACATCTTCGAGAAGACACGCCAGGGCTTCGAGTTCTACGAGTCCACGTTCGGCGTGCCGTACCCGTTCACCAAGTACGACCAGCTGTTCGTGCCTGAGTACAACATGGGCGCCATGGAGAACGCGGGCTGCGTCACCTTCACGGAGTCATACGTGTTCCGCTCCAAGGTGACCGACGCCGTGCGCGAGCGCCGCGTCGTGACGATCCTGCACGAGCTGGCGCACATGTGGTTCGGCGACCTGGTCACCATGAAGTGGTGGAACGACCTCTGGCTCAACGAGTCGTTCGCGGAGTACGCCTCCACGCTCGCCACGGCCGAGGCCACCGAGTGGGAGGCGGCCTGGACCACGTTCTCCGCGATGGAGAAGTCGTGGGCCTACCGGCAGGACCAGCTGCCGTCCACGCACCCGATCGTCGCCGAGATCAAGGACCTGGAGGACGTCCAGGTCAACTTCGACGGCATCACCTACGCCAAGGGCGCGTCCGTGCTCAAGCAGCTCGTGGCCTGGGTGGGCCGTGAGGCCTTCGTCGCGGGCGTCTCGGCGTACTTCGGCAAGCACGCGTGGGGCAACACCGAGCTGCCCGACCTGCTCACCGAGCTCGAGGCCACCAGTGGCCGCGACCTCAAGGCGTGGTCCAGGCTCTGGCTGGAGACGGCCGGCGTGAACACGCTGCGCCCGGTCATCGAGACCGACAGCCACGGCCGCATCATGTCGTTCGTCGTCGAGCAGACGGCGCCCGCCGAGTGGCCCACCCTCCGCCCGCACCGCCTCGGCATCGGCTTCTACAGCCTGTCCGACGCCGGCGAGCTCGTGCGCACCCACTCCGTCGAGGTCGACGTCGACGGGGCGAGGACCGACGTGGAGGAGCTCCTCGGCCTGGACCGCCCGGCGCTCGTGCTGCTCAACGACAACGACCTCGCGTACGCGAAGATCCGTCTCGACGAGGCGTCGCTCCGCGTGGCCCTGGAGCACCTGGCCGACATCGTGGACCCCCTGGCCCGCTCCCTCGTGTGGGGTTCGGTCTGGGACTCGGTGCGCGACGGCGAGGTGCCCGCCTCGGAGTACGTCCGCCTCGTGCTGGGTGGCATCGCCCGCGAGAGCGAGTCGACCACGCTCCGCACCACGCTCAACCAGATGGTGCTGGCGGCCAAGCAGTACGTGGCGCCGTCGGAGCGGGCGGCGACGCTGGCCGAGGTGGGCGACACGCTCTGGACGCTCGTGGGCTCCGCCGCCGCCGGCTCCGACACGCAGTTCCAGCTCGTGAAGTTCTTCGCGCACGTCGCGTCCACCCCGGCGCACGTGCAGACGCTGTCGGGCCTGCTGGACGGGTCGGTCATGCTGGACGGACTGACGCTCGACACCGATCTGCGCTGGGAGCTCCTGGAAGGCCTGGTGCTCAACGGCGCCGCGGGCGACCAGGAGATCGAGGAGATGCTGGCCGCCGACAACACCGCGACCGGCCGTCAGGCGGCTGCCCGGGCGCGGGCGGCCAAGCCGACCGTCGAAGGCAAGCTGGCGGCCCTGTCGTCGGTGGTGGACGCCGACGTGCCGAACGCGATCATCCGGAACACCGGCCTCGGGTTCCTGCACGTCAACGACCCGGCCGCCCTGGCCGACGTCGTGCAGCCGTACCTGGACGCGGTGCTCAAGGTGTGGAACGAGCGGACCTACCACATCGCCGAGGAGATCATCGAGGGCTTCTACCCGGCCCCGCTGGCCTCGCAGGAGCTCCGTGAGGCGACGGCGGCGTGGCTCGAGTCGAACGCTGACGCCGCTCCGGCGCTGCGCCGTCTGGTGGTCGAGGCCCTGGCGGGCACGGACCGAGCCCTCAAGGCCCAGTCCAGGGACGCCTGACCTCTTCTCGCCGAGAGAGAACACCAGCGAGATAGAACCAGGGCGAGATAGAACGGCAGCGAGATAGAACCAGGGCGAGATAGAACCCTGGTGAAGTAGAAGCGCCGTGGCTCACGCGTAGGCCCGCCGACCGGGAGGTTGGCGGGCCTACGGATGTCGGCGGGCGGGGAGCCGCTCTCAGAGGGCCGCCGGTACCAGATCGCGCCGTGCCGACCGGGTCGCAGCGCGTCGGTAGAAGGCGTTCACGCGATCCTGCAGCGCCTGGAACTCCATCGTCTCGTCCCATCGAACGCTCTCTACGAGCCACCCGGCCTCCGCGAGGCCGGCTGCGCGGACGGCCTGACGGCGCCGCGCCTCGAGCGGGTCGCCGAGGAGCCCGGAGAACTTCACGGCGCCGTCGAACTCCAGGCCGGCCTTGATGGCCGGCCATCCCACGTCGAGCCACGCCGTACCGCCCGGGATCGTGACCGGCACCTGGACCCGCGGCTCGGGTAAGCCGGCCTCGATCGCCGCGAGGCGGACAAGCACCTCTCCCGGGGCGGCACAGTCCGGGTCGCACAGCTCCATGACCCTCCGAGCCTGCACCACTCCACGCCCGCCGGAGCGTTCGTCCAGGATCTGCCCGACGACGGCGGCGTCGGCGCCCGCACGAAATCCCGCGGTCGCCGTGACGAGCGCACAGGGCAGCCGTGCGCTGCAGGCTACGTCGACGATCGTGCGCTCCAGCGTGGTGACCGGTACGCCGTCGATGATCGTCCGGTCGCGTGCGGGAAGCACCTTCGTCCAATGCCGCCTGAGACGCCCCTCGTCCTGCACGCAGGGGTTGCGCTCGTGCGTGACGTGCACCAGTCCCGGGTCTCGGAACGTCCACAGACCGTGCAGGCGCGCTGCTGCCGTATGGCTGATCCAGAAATCGGTGCTGAGTGCCTCGACGACGCCCCGGACCTCGTTGAGGAAGGTGGTGTCGAACGGCGACGCGGAGCTGCCCGTGGGAGCCACGTAGACACCGCGGCGCACGCGCACGACGTCGCCCGCGGCGGACGCTTCCACGACCGACGGGCGGGTCGTCCTGTCGTAGGGCACGGCGAGCGGGAGCTTTGGCGGAGTGCGGTCGGCGGAATAGAAGCGGGCGTGCGGCGCCTCGCCGGTCACGAGGGACTGCACCTGCAGCCCGATCCGGCGCAACGCGAGGAGGTGAGGAAGCGTTGTCATGCGCCGAGGCTGCGACATGGCGGCGGTCGACCGCGTGTCGGCCGACCGCCGCCTGTGGATGACCATGCCTGTGGTCACCCTCAAACGCTTGAGCCGCAACGACCAGTGACGGTGTCCTGGGTGGAGGATCTCGCTGCGGTTCTATCTCGCTGCGGTTCTACTTCGCCAGAGTTCTACTTCGGCAGAGTTCTACTTCACCAGATGCGGACCCGGGCCTCCGGGGCCAGGTACAGGGCGTCGCCCGGCTTCACGTCGTACGTCGTGTAGAACTCGTCCACGTTGCGCACCACGCCGTTGCAGCGGAACTCGTTGGGGGAGTGCGGGTCCGTCGCGAGACGGCGCAGCACCTCCTCGTCGCGGCCCTTGGACTGCCACACCTGCGCCCAGCCGAGGAAGATCCGCTCGAGCGCGGTCAGCCCGTCCACGACCGGCGCCTCCTCCAGGGGCTTGCCGAGCGCGATCCGGTACGCCTTGATCGCGATCGACAGGCCGCCCAGGTCACCGATGTTCTCGCCGATCGTGAGGCCACCGTTGACGTGCGCCTCGGCGGCCTCGGCCTCGGACGACGCCGCGAGCTGGGCCGGCCGGAACGCGTCGTACTGCGCGATCAGCGCGCTCGTGCGCTTCTCGAACTCGGTGCGGTCGGTGTCGGTCCACCAGTCCTCGAGGCGGCCGTCGCCGTCGTACTTGGAACCCTGGTCGTCGAACCCGTGCCCGATCTCGTGCCCGATGACGCCGCCGATCCCGCCGAAGTTCACCGCGTCGTCGGCCTCGGGGTCGAAGAACGGGGGCTGCAGGATCGCCGCGGGGAACACGATCTCGTTCATGCCCGGGTTGTAGTACGCGTTGACCGTCTGCGGCGTCATGAACCACTCGTCACGGTCGAGCGGCTTGCCGATCTTCGCGAGCTCGTAGTCCTGGTCGAACGCGTTGGACCGGCGCACGTTGCCCACCAGGTCGGCGGCGTCCACCTCGAACCCGGAGTAGTCGCGCCACTTCACGGGGTACCCGACCTTGGGCGTGAACTTCTCTAGCTTGGTCAGGGCCTTCGCCTTGGTCTCGTCGGTCATCCAGTCGAGACCTTCGATGGACTCACGGTAGGCCGCCACCAGGGCGTCGACCAGCCGGTCCATCTTCGCCTTGTTCGACGGCGGGAAGTGCCGCGCCACGTACTCCGCGCCCACCGCCTCGCCGAGGGCACCCTCGACGAGCGCCACGCCTCGCTTCCAGCGCTCACGCACCTCCTGCGCGCCCGTGAGCGTGCGGCCGTAGAAGTCGAAGTTGGCCTCGACGATGTCGTCGGTGAGGTACGGCGCCCGGGCGCTGACCACGTGGTAAGCCATCCAGAGCTGCCAGTCCAGGACCGGCAGCTCGCTCCAGAGGGCGGCGAAACCCGTCGCGAAGTCGGGCTCGCGCACCACGATCTGGTCGAACGCGCCGGCGGGCACGCCCAGGGCCTCGGCCCAGGCCGCCCAGTCGAACCCGGGCGCGGACGCGACGAGGTCGGCAAGCGTCATCGGGTTGTACGTCAGGGTCGCGTCGCGGTCGCGCACCACGTCCCAGTGGTGGCCGGCGAGCCGCTTCTCGAGCTCCACGACGCGCTCGGCGGCGTCGTCGGCCGGGGTGCCCCAGGTCTCCTGGACCGAGGCGAAGGCCAGCATGCGCGCCACGTGCGGCGTGTACTTCGCACGGATCGGGGCGTACTGCTCCTCGCGGTAGTACGCCTCGTCGGGCAGGCCGAGGCCGGACTGCCGCAGGTAGACGACGTACTTCTCCGGGTCGGTGGCGTCGTTGTCCACCCAGAAGCGGACGCCCGCGGTGCCGCCCGTGCGCTGCAGCGTGCCCAGCGCGCGGGTCAGGGACGCCGTGTCCGTGGCCTCGCGGATCAGCGCGAAGTCCTCGTCCAGGGGCGTGGTGCCGAGCTCGTCGATGCGCTCGGTGTTCATGAAGCTCGCGTACAGGTCGCCGATCCTGGAACCGGTGGGCGCGTCCTGGATGATCTCCCGGACGTGTACCTCGGCCTTGTCGTAGAGGTCGCGGAACGCGCCGTCCATGGCGCGGTCGGCGGGGATCTCGTGGGTGTCGAGCCACCGCCCGTTGACGTGGCGGTACAGGTCGTCCTGGGGGCGGGTCGCGGGATCGAGCGCGTCGAGGTCGATCCCCGACGAGAGCCCTGTGGCGTCGGTCGTCATGGCGCCAGGGTACGCAACGCGACCGCGGCACACCGGTGACCTGCCGGAACGGTTTGCGGTGCTGTGATGTACTCGCCGGATGCGTACGACTCCCCGAGCCCTCCTGACCATCTCTCTGTGCGGCGTGGCCCTGGTTCTCGCGGGCTGTTCGCCCACCGCGGGCGGCGACAGCACCTCGTCGTCGTCGCCGACGTCGGAGACGACGACGCCCACGGCGGAGCCGACCCAGGAGGACACGGCGACCGCGTCGTCCGAGCCCTCCGAGCCCACCGAGGGCGCCGACGATGCCACGCTGATCGACGGCAGCCAGGAGGTGGAGATCGAGTCGTACGCCGGTACATATCTCGCGCCCACCGTCGAGGGCGGGGTGGCGCTGGTCGACGATCCCGCTGCGAACGAGGTACCTGCGCAGTGGATCATCGGTCCTGTGGAAGCCGGCGGGGACGAGTTCCAACTCACCACCGTCGCGCTCACCGACGGCGAGCCGTCGTGCCTGACGCTGGCGGACGGCGCCGACCCGTCGCTCGCCACGTGCGACTCCGGCGACGCGAGCCAGGTGTTCAGCGTGACGACGCTCGACCACCCCGAGCAGGTGTCCATCAGCAACGAGGCGGGGACCCTCGCTGTCGACGCCGAGGGCGGATCGCTCACGGTGCACCCCGACGGCGCCGAGGTGAGCAGCACGTTCACGCTTGCCGCGTCCTAGTCCCCGGCTGCCCGCGGACCGGTTGAAGGGGTCTGCGTACCGGTGCGTGGCGTGCGGCGGTCCACTGATCGCAGATGAGGGAAGATGAGTCCATGCGTCTCCACATCGCCGCCGACCACGCCGGGTACGACCTCAAGCAGCACCTGGTGCAGCATCTCGCCGCCGCCGGGCACGAGGTGACCGACCACGGCGCCCATGAGCTCGACCCCCTGGACGACTACCCCGCGTTCTGCATCGCGGCCGGTGAGGCCGTCGTCGCCGAGCCGGGTTCGCTCGGCATCGTCATCGGCGGGTCCGGCAACGGCGAGCAGATCGCCGCGAACAAGGTCGCCGGCGTGCGCGCCGTGCTCGCGTGGTCGCTCGAGACCGCGCGGCTGGGCCGCCAGCACAACGACGCGAACGTGATCGCCGTCGGCGGGCGCATGCACTCGCAGGAGGAGGCCACGTCGTTCGTCGAGGCCTTCGTGGCCGAGCCGTTCAGCGGCGACCCGCGCCACCAGCGTCGCATCGACCAGCTCGCCGAGTACGAGAGCAAGCGTGCCTGAGGGGCACACCGTCCACCGCCTCGCGCGGACGTTCGACACGCTGTTCGCCGGCCAGACCCTGCGGGTCAGCAGCCCGCAGGGTCGGTTCGCCGACGGCGCGGCCCTGCTCTCGGGGCGCCGTCTGGTGGCGAGCGAGGCGTGGGGCAAGCAGCTCTTCCTCGGCTTCGCCCCCACCGACGTGTCAGAAACCCAGGTCACTGGAGTGACCCATGCTTCTGACACGTTGTGGCTGCGCACGCACCTCGGGCTGTACGGGGCGTGGACGTTCGCGGGGGCGCCCGACGCCCCGGAGGTCGCGCACGCGATCGGCGCGCCCCGCAAACGCATCGGCGAACGCGAGACGACGCCGTCCGCCCCGGATGTGTCAGAAACACAGGTCACTGGAGTGACCCATGCTTCTGACACGTGGGAGGTGCCTGCGCCGCGCGGGCAGGTGCGCGTCCGCCTGCTCGGCGACCACGCCGTCGCGGACCTCACCGGGCCCACGGCGTGCGAGGTGGTCACCGTGGACGAGAAGCGCGCCGTCGAGGCGCGCCTGGGCCCCGACCCGATCCGGGACGACGGCGACGTCGAGGCCTTCGTCGCGGCGGTCGGCCGGTCGAGGGTGACGATCGGGCAGCAGCTCATGGACCAGGCCGTCGTCGCGGGTGTCGGCAACATCTACCGCGCCGAGGTGCTGTTCCGGGCTCGTGTCGACCCGCTGCGACCGGGCCGGGACGTACCGGCGACAACCGTCCGTGCCCTCTGGGACGACCTGGTGGTCCTCATGCGCGACGGCGCCACCCACGGCGCCATCGTCACGACCCGCCCCGAGGACCGGGACGCAGGCCAGGACTCAGGCTCACCGGACGCATCACCCGGCACCCGCCCCCGGACCCGGCAGAACACCGACGGCGCGCCCGGTGCCGTGCCTTCCGACCAGGCGTTCTACGTGTACCACCGCGACGGCTTGCCCTGCCGGGTGTGCGGCACACCCGTGCTGGTCAAGGAGCTCGCGGGCCGCAACCTGTTCTGGTGCGGCACCTGCCAGGTCTGACCGTCCGCTCAGGCCTGACCCGCCACGACGTCGACCACCCGGGCGAGGTGCCGCACAGGCGCCTCGCCCCAGTCCGCCCACTCCGCGTCGGACGCCTCGGCCAGGGCACCCCACCACGCCCACGAGCGGTTGACGGCGTGGGTCACCGAGGCCGCGCGCAGCAGCTCGCCGAGCGCGCCGTCGTCCACGGACAGGTCCCACTCGGCGACGAACGCCGCCTGGACCGGTGCCCAGGGCACCCGGCCGGTGTGCTCCACCACGGCCCGCGACACCATGAGCGTCTCCAGCGGATGGGCCCACTGGGCGTCGCCGAAGTCGAAGACGCGCAGACCGCCGTCGACCACGAAGACGTTGCCCGGGTGCAGGTCACCGTGCTGTACGGACGCCGGGTACGGGCCCGCGGCCAGGGTGCGGGCCGCCTGCGCGACGGTCGGGTGGGCGTCGCGCAGGCTCGCCGCGACGTCGTCCGGGAGCCGTGCGGGGTGGCCCGTCGGGAGGGCGGTGAGACGCTCCACCAGCACGCCGAACCGGTCCGCCGCCCCCTGCGGCGTGTGGTCGGGCAGGCCGGTGCGCCGCACCTCGTCCGCGTACTGCGCGGCCACCCGCTGGAGGCGAGCCCACGCGCGCAGCACCGCGACCCAGTCGTCCTGGGTGGGCTCCCGCGAGTCCGCCAGCGTGGTGCCCCGGTCGGCGGTGAGCATCCAGCCCTGCTCGGGCACGGCGGCCACCGGCGCGTCCACCTCCTGCGGAACGAGGCGCGCCAGCAGCGTCTGGAGCCCTGGCTCGAACGTCATGGCGGCGCTGCCCGCCTTGAACCAGAGGCGTCCACTCGTCGTCTCGACCACGAGCTGCGTGGACCACGGGCGCACCCGCGGCTGGGCGACGGAGGTGACCTCGTGCCCGCGGCTCGCCACCACCCGGTCCAGCCAGGCCCGGACATCGGCCTGCCAGGCGGCGCCGGTGACCACCGCGGAGAACGCCGGCGTCAGAGCGCCCGCCATCAGAGCCCCGCCATCAGAACACCCACGACGAGCCGGGCGCGACCGGCCAGCCGAAGGCCGCGCTCGCTCGCGCCAGCGCCCAGGCGGGCTGCCCGGGGCGGTGGTGCTCGGTGACGAGACCGGCGACGGCCAGCGCGGCGAGCGACTTGCCGCCCAGGTACGCCGCGCCCAGCTCGCGCACGTCGAGCGACAGCTCGGGCGCCTCGAACTCCGGGTCCACCTGTTCGACGGACGCCGGCCCGAACGCCTCGGCCCGCAGCCGGTAGACCCCGGCGTTGGCGGGAATCCGCGCGTCGGTGACCTCGAGCGTGACGTCGACGTCGGCCGCATACCGGCGCCCGGCGAGCGCGCCGGCGACGTCGACCAGGCGGACCCAGAGGTTGTCCGGCGTGCGGGGCGCGGCTGCGCGGAAGTTCACCAGGAGCTGCGTCACGACGTCGTCCACGGGGAGCAGGAACGGGCTGACCTCGGACGTCAGGTCGAGGTCGAGCAACGCGCCCCACAGGGCGCGCGCCGCGGCGGCGTCGAGGGCGACGACCTCCCCGGCGCTCACCGAGCCACGAGGGCCGGTCGGCTCCCAGTTCAGGCTGCGGCGGAACGTCACGTACCCGCGCGGCTCACCGTCGAGCTCGACGATCATGATGCGCCGGGCCTCGCGCCCGCCGCGGTGGACGGGGGAGTCGTCCCAGAGGGCGGCCTGCAGCTCCTCGGTCTCCCGCGTGACCCAGCCCGGCCGGTTGATCCCGGGCGTACCCGTGGGTGCGGCGCCGGCCGCACGGTGCAGGCGGTCGACGAGCTCACCGTGGCGCTCGCGGGAGGCGACCTCGACGCGAATCGTGTGCCGCTCCGCGCCCGGCACGTCCCGCAGGGCCGCGCCGCGCGGGATGTCCAGGCGCAGGTCGTCGGCGGCATGGCCGTACCCGAACCGGCCGTAGATCGGCGCCTCCGCCGCGAACAGTGCGCTCAGCGGCTCGCCCCGCTCGGCGCTGCGCGCCAGGTGCAGGTCGATCATCGCGGTCAGCAGTCCACGGCGCCGGTGCTGCGGGTGCACACCCACCCAGGTGAGGCCTGCCGTGGGCAGCTCGGCGCCGGGCACCGGGAACTGCGCGAACGGGTAGGACGCGTGCAGCGCCACCAGGCCGTCGGCGCCGTCGGCCTCGATGCCGACGGCGCGGTCCCAGCTCAGCGGAGAGGGGGCCGCGTCGAGGTCGTCGTGCGAGTGCCCGGACGGGAACGTCCAGGTGTCCAGCTCCGTGACCAGGCGCCGGTCGTCGGGGGTCAGCGTGCGCCACCGGTAACCGGCCGGCAGGGCGATCTGGGGGAGAGCCATGCATCGATCGTCGCACCGGAGGGCAAGTGGAAATCGGCGCGCCGTCTAGCATCGCACCGTGACCGACGACTCACCGCCCGCGTCCCCGCTCACCGACGTCGAGGAGTACGCCGCCGCCGTGCTCGACGTCGTGCGGCGCATCCCCTCGGGGCGCGCCATGACCTACGGGCTGATCGCCGAGATCGTGGGGGAGCAGCTCGGCCGGGGCGGGCCGCGCCAGGTGGGCAGCGTGCTGGCCGGGTCGGGGGACCGGTACGCGCACCTGCTCCCGGAGGAGCCGGACGGCGGCGACGGGCCGGGTGACGCGGGCCCGGACGACGGTGACCGTGTCCCGTGGTGGCGTGTGGTCAACGCCGCCGGATCACCGCCGCAGCACCACCTGACCGAGGCCCTGGACGCGCTGCGCGCCGAGGGTACCCCGCTGACCAAGGACGGCCGTCGCGTCGACCTCCGCCGCGCGATCTGGTTCCCGGAGGACGCCGAACCCCGTTGAGTGCTGGATTCTCGCCCTTCTGGCACACGAAGAAGGGCGAGAATCCAGCACTCGACGGTCAGATCTTCGTGGGGGCGAGCCTCGAGAGGGCCGTGCCCGCTGTGGCGCGTGCCCGGCCCGCCAGGGACGCGTCCTGCGACGCCGCCAGCAGTGCGAGCATCGACGCCGGGTCGCCCTGCACGAGCAGGGTCGTGATCGCGGTGCTCTCCCAGGTGGGCAGCTCGCGGCGGATCTTGTCGGCCGGGCCGACCAGCGCGATCTCCTCGACGAGCTGCGTCGGCACGGCGGCCGCCGCCTCTTCCTTGCGTCCCGCCAGGTAGAGCTCCTGCACCTTGTCGAGCGGCTCCTTGTACCCGAGGCGGTCGAGGGACTGCTTGTGGAAGTTCGCCTCCTTGGCGCCCATCCCGCCCGCGTACAGGGCGATGTGGGGCCGGATCACGTCGGCGGCGGCCTCGACGTCGTCCCGCACGACGACGGGGACCGTGGCGCACACCTCGAACCGGTCGGTGGCCGACCGCTCCTCGGAGCGGACGTCGAAGCCCTCGGCGAGCAGCGCCCGGAACTCGTCGTCCATGCGCGGCGCGTAGAAGCCGGCCATCCAGCCGTCGGCGATCTCGGCGGCCAGTGCCACGTTCTTGGGGCCCTGCGCGGCCAGCACGATCGGGATCTCGGGGCGGTACGGGTGCACGGTGGGCTTGAGGGCCTTGCCGAGCCCCGTCGCGCCGGGTGCCTCCGCCGACAGCGGGAGCTGGTAGAACGAGCCGTCGTGGGTCACTGGCGCCTCGCGGCGCATGACCTGCCGCACGATGTCCACGTACTCGCGCGTGCGGGCCAGCGGCCGCTTGTACGGCTGGCCGTACCAGCCCTCGACGACCTGCGGCCCGGAGGCCCCGAGCCCCAGCACGAACCGGCCCTTCGACAGGTGGTCCATCGTGAGCGCCTGCATGGCGGTCGCGGTCGGCGTGCGGGCGGAGAGCTGGGCGATCCCCGTGCCGAGCCGCACGTTCTTGGTGCGGGAGCCCCACCAGGCCAGCGGCGAGAAGGCGTCGGAACCGTAGGCCTCCGCGGTCCAGACGGAATCCAGGCCGAGCCTGTCGGCGGCCAGGATGAACTGCTGGATCCCCTTCGGGGGCTTGCGGGACCAGTAACCGGTCTGGAATCCGATGCGCATGGGCTCACCTCGTCGTGGGAACGTCTTACCTGGGACGGCGCGTCCCAGGTATCGCCCCTACCCTACCGGCCCCGCTACCGGTCCGGCACGGGGCTGGCTACGGTGTCGTCATGGTTACCGTGGACGACGTCGGCCGGCTCGCCCTTGCGCTCCCCGAGACGGTCGAGGGCCTGTGCCGCAGCCACCGTGTCTGGTCCGTCCGGCGCAAGGTGTTCGCGTGGGAACGCGCGTTCACGCAGGCCGACCTGAGGCGTTTCGACGGCGCATCCGTGCCGCGGGGCCCGATCATCGGGGTCCGGGTCGCGGACCTCGGTGAGAAGGACGCGATCCTGGCCGAAGGTCGCCCGGGGTTCCTGACCACCGCCCACTTCGACGGCTTTGCCGGGCTGTTGATCCAGCTCGACGACGCCGAGCGTGACCAGGTCCGTGAGGCGGTAATCGACGCGTGGCTGGCGACAGCGCCGCCACGGCTCGCCGAGCGCCACGCGGACGAGCTGCGCTGACGGCCCTCGGCGCGCCCCGTCCATCGACACGCGCCCCCAGCCGCGGTGTCAGATCGTGTACTCGATGAGCTCCGACGGGTCCTCGTTGCGAGGGCGCTCCGCCACCGGCGCGTTCGGCACCCGGATGCGCGCCGGGATCCCGACGGCGACGGCGCCCGCGGGCACGTCCTTGACCACGACGGCGTTGGCGCCGATCTGCACGTCGTCCCCGACCCAGACCGGGCCCAGCACCTTGGCGCCGGCGCCGACGGTCACCCGGTCCCCGAGCGTCGGGTGCCGCTTGCCGCGGTTGAGCGACCGACCGCCCAGCGTGACGCCGTGGTAGAGCATGACGTCGTCGCCCACGACCGTGGTCTCGCCGATCACCACACCCATGCCGTGGTCGATGAACAGCCGCCGCCCCAGCCGGGCGCCGGGGTGGATCTCGATGCCCGTCGCCGCCCGGGCGAGCTGCGAGAGCAGGCGCGCGGGCAGGCGAAGGGTCGGCACACGCCACAGGTGGTGCGCCGCACGGTACGCCCAGAGGGCGTGCACCCCCGGGTAGGCGAGGGCGACCTCCGTGCGCGATCGTGCGGCCGGGTCATGGGCGCGCGCGGCGTCCAGGTCCTCGGTGAGAACCCGGAACAGCCCGCGCACCCCGGCCATCAGTCGACCAGGCCCTCGAACAGCGGCGTGGACAGGTAGCGCTCGCCGAAGTCGGGGACGATCACGACGATCGTCTTGCCGGCGTTCTCCGGGCGCTTGGCGACGTCGAGCGCGGCGGACAGCGCGGCGCCCGACGAGATGCCCACGAGCAGGCCCTCCTCCTGAGCTGCGCGGCGGGCGAACTCGATGGCGGTTCCGACGTTGACGTCGATGACCTCGTCGTACACCTTCGTGTCCAGGATCTCGGGCACGAAGTTGGCGCCGATGCCCTGGATCTTGTGCGGGCCGGGGGCACCGCCGTTCAGGATGGGCGACTCCTCGGGCTCGACCGCGACGACCTTGAGGTCGGGGTTGCGCTCCTTGAGCACCTGGCCCACGCCGGTGATGGTGCCGCCCGTGCCGATGCCGGCCACGACGACGTCGACGTTGCCGTCGGTGTCCGCCCAGATCTCCTCGGCGGTGGTCTCGCGGTGGATCTTCGGGTTGGCCTCGTTCGCGAACTGGCGGGCGAGGATGGCGCCCGGGCGCTCCTGAGCGATCTTCTCTGCCGCGGCGACGGCACCCTTCATGCCCTCCGAGCCCGGCGTGAGCACCAGCTCGGCGCCGTACGCGCGCAGCAGGGCGCGGCGCTCCTTGGACATCGTCTCCGGCATCGCCAGGACGACCTTGTAACCGCGGGCCGCGCCCACCCAGGCCAGGGCGATGCCCGTGTTGCCCGAGGTGCCCTCGACGATCGTGCCGCCCTCCTTGAGCTCACCGGAGGCCTCGGCGGCGTCGATGATGGAGACGCCGATGCGGTCCTTCACGGAGTTCGCGGGGTTGTAGAACTCGAGCTTCGCGAGAACCGTCGCCTCGAGGCCCTCGGTCAGGCGGTTGAGCTTGACGAGAGGGGTGCTGCCGATGAGCTTGGTCGCGTCGTCGTAGATGCGGGCCATTGTTCTTCCTTCGCTGTGTGGCGGGTATGACGGGCTGGGTTCGTGCGTGGCGCCGTCGGCACCGGGATGCGGGTGCGCACCTCGGGCCGGCGCGGACGTCTGGTCGGGCTGGGGCCGGAGCATCGCGCTGACGCCTGGGCCGCATGCGGCGGGGCCGGGTGCGGTCGGCGGGCAGCGGACGCTCTACAGACAGCCTCGGGGGCAGCGGCCGGTCTCGCACATCCTGGGCGCGACGACCGGACGGGGTGCGGTGGGGAGTGCGGAGCGCACGGTGCTCAAGACGTCCTCCCTGGGTGGGCGGCCGGAGGGCCGCGCGGCTGTGTGTTCCGTGGCGGGCCTGCGGCTCGCCTGGAGCAGATTACGCGGGCCGGGACTGTGAGACAAGATCTGTCTCAGGTATCGACCATGTCGATACTTCCCGCCCGACGTCGGGGTGGCCGGCCCAGGTGGACGGCACGCACCACATCGGCCCCGGTCCATAGGGGTGCCCTCAGGGGTGTCCTCGGGCTCCGCCTCGGCGCCGCCGCCGATGGTGATGTCCGAGCACAGGTAGTAGGGCTGGTCCAGGTGGGACGCCTGCCAGATCGTGTACAGGACCGCGCGGCCGCTGCGTCCGGACAGGTCGACGTCGGTCTCGTACGTGCCCTGCGCCGGGTAGGAGCCGGTCTCCTGCACCAGGTCCAGGTCGTCCCAGCCGAGCGCCTCGGTGGTCGGGTCGAAGCCTGCCTTGGAGACGTAGATGCGCAGGTAGTCGGCACCGTGCTGCGCCTGGTCCGTCAGCGTGAGGTGGAACTGCTGCGGAACGCTCTTGGCGACCCACTCGCCCGGGGTGTCCATGTAGTCGTACCGCGGCGACTGCGTACGGCCACCGGAGCAGAGCTGCCCGTTCGGGATGACCGCCTCGTGGTTGCCGCCGACGTTCTCCCGGTACAGGCCGTTCCAGTTCCACATGGCGGCCGGGTCGTGCTGCCAGGCGCCCCAGCACATCGGGTCGAGCTGGGCCATCTCGGGGTTCAGGTGGTCGTCGCCCCAGCGCTCGAGGCATCCGTGGTTGCGGGTGGGCGGGTCGGTCACCGAGCCGTGGGCCGCGGCCGGTGCCGCGGTGACCGTGCCGGCCGCGACCGCGGCGACCAGGGCGAACGGGGCGACCAGCGCCGCCGTGAGGGCGAGCGTGAGACTGCGGTGGTGCGCGCGGACGGACATCGGTTCCTCCAGGTGCTCGGGCGGGTGCGCCTGGCGGAGCCCGCCACGGCGCGTGCAGGAACACTGTGCGGAGGCACGCCGGGCGAAAACCACCCGGTGAAACGATGTGTGCCTAGGGTCGAGGGACCCGAGTGCCTTGGAGGCCCAGCATGGCTGTCACCGAACTGCCCGCCGTCATTCAGGAGTTCATCGACGCGACGAACGCGGGTGACACCGACCGGTTCGTCGCCACGTTCACCGACGACGCGTACCTGAACGACTGGGGCCGCGAGTTCCACGGGCAGGACGGCGTACGGAGCTGGGACCAGACCGACAACATCGGGATGAAGAGCCACTTCGACCTGGTGTCCGTCGAGCCGGGCTCCGAGCCGGGCGCATACACCGTCACGATCAAGGTCACGAGCAACCGGTTCAACGGCACCGGGCCGTTCAAGTTCACGGTGCGTGACGGCAGGATCGCGAGCCTGGTGCTCAGCTGACGCACCCGCTGCACGAGCGCCCCGTGCCCGGGTCGGGCCCCGAGCGTCACCACATCGTCAGCTCGGCCCCCAGCTCCAGACCGTCCTCGGTGGTCCGCACCGACGAGATGGTGATCTGGCTCTCGTCCTCGGGGAACTCCACGCCGTCGGCAAGCTGTTCGAGCTGGTCGATACCGAGCTGCTCGGCCACGGTGGCGACCGGGAGGCTGAGGCCGGCGAACTGCACGGTGTCCGCCCGGAGCACCGCCCGGCCGCCCTCGGCCGCCACGGAGAGCAGTACCTCGACCGTCTGCTCGTTGCCCGCCACCGAGAGCGGCACCTGCGCGACCAGGCCGTCGGACCGGGGCGTGACCTCCAGCGTCCGCAGATCGGTGGCGGCCCGTGCGGTGTCGGTCAGGGCGTCCGGCGTGACATCGACGTGCAACGTCGCGCGGCCGGTCGCCATCTGCCACAGCGCGGGCGTGTCGTCCCGCGTCACCGACACCCCGCTCGGCAGGTCGGCGGTGCTGCTCTCGATCCGGTCGTCGATGACACCGCGCAGCAGCAGCTCGGCCGCCACGCCGAGCACGACCAGCCCACCCACCACCGACGCGGTGACGACGATCCAGCGGCGGCGGCGGGGTGGGTTCTCGGTCATGAGGCCATTCGACCGTACTGACGTGAGGATCCGCTGAGAGGCCTGTGATGTGTCCGGACAGGTCCGGCGGTGTCACCGGGCGCTTGACGCCGTCACCGCACGCTGAGGTGGTAGGCGCTCACCCAGGCACGGGCGTCCAGGTCGCGGGGCAGGGCGCTCGACGCGACCCCGTGCTCGCGCGCCCACCGCCGCAGGTCGGTCCGCTCCAGGCCCTGCCGTGCCAGCACGGCGTGCACGCCCCGGCCCGGCCCGTTGAAGACGGCCGCGGCGAAGCGCTGGTAACGGCGCAGCTCACGCGCGGGCAGCAGCGGCTCCGCCCGGCGGTCGACCACCAGCAGCCCGGCGTCCACGCTCGGGCGAGGCCGGAACGCCCCGGCGGGAATGCGCCGGTCGAGGCGCGGTACGAACCACGGCCACCACTGGGCGGTCAGCAGCGTGGTCCCGCCGACGGCGGCGCGCTTGCGTGCGACCTCCCACTGCGTGACCAGTACGGCGCGCTGCCAGCCGTCCAGGGTGAACAGTCGCCGCAGCACCGGTGTGGTCAGGTGGAACGGCACGTTGCACACGAGGTCGTAGGTGTCGTACGGCGGTGCGTGCCGCAGGATGTCGCCCTGCGTCACCGTGACGTTGCCGGGCACGATCCGGCCCAGCCTGGCGACGGAGCGCGGGTCGATCTCGACCGCGTCGACCGGACGCCCCAGACGTGCCAGCGACAGGGTCAGCGCGCCGCGGCCGGCCGCCCACTCGACCAGCGGCCGGCCGGTGTCCGTGACGAGGTCGACGATGCGGTGGATCACCCGCGCGTCGACCAGGAGGTTCTGGCCCAGCTCGTGGGCGCCGCCCGGCAGGTCGTGGGCGGTGTCCCTGACCGGACGGTCGGCTGCGGCCTCGTGGCGCGAGGGACCACGGGTGGAGCGGTGGTCAGGGGTACGTGCGGAACGGTTGCGCGACATGGTGTGCTCCGGAAGTCGTCGGTACTCGGTTTCCGGGCAGCACGAACGCGCCGCCCGGCGGGAGCCGGCGGCGCGGGGCACGCGCTGGGTGTGGCTGCGTTCCGCGCCGCTAGCGGGCGGAACGCTGCTTGATCATTGCGTTCATATCGGGGACGACCCTAGGGACCGGCCGGCGGAGGACGCCAAGGATTTTCTGACGCCAAGGGTGTTCTGCGGTGGGCGGAACGGCACGGCGGGCCGGGCGGCGTCCACGGGTCGGGCCGGTCGCGACCCCGTGAGGTCTCGACCGGCCCGACCCGCTGTGCCGCCGGCGGCTACTCGTTGCGGAGGCCCGCGGGCCGGGTCAGGCGCCACAGCAGCGGCAGGCTGCCCGCCGTCGTCAGGAGCACCACGACCGCGGCGGCACCGGACGTCATCCCGATGGTCCGCCAGTCGAACGCCGGGGAGGCGCCGACCGCGGCCTGGAGCGCCAGCGTCAGGACGGAGCCGGTGACCACCGCCAGGGCCAGCCCGAGCGCCATCGGGACGGCGATCTGGAACAGCACCGACCCGCCGAGCGTCCTGCGCCGTGTACCGAACGCCGCGAGCACCGCGAGCAGCTGACGGCGCTCCCGGAGCTGCTCGGTGACGTTGACCAGCATGCTCGCACCGATCAGCACCAGCAGCGCCACCGTGCCGACCAGGAGCGCCTCGCGCACGTTGCCCAGGATCATCGTGGTGCGTTCCGGTGCGATCGGTGACTCGTAGGCGACGGGGTCGACCTGCGCCGCTGCGGTCCGCAGGTGGTCCGCGGCGTCCGGTACGGCGGGATCGAGCGCGACGTAGACGGTCATCCCCTCCGGCTCCACGTCCAGACCGCCCAGCGCCCCCGGCGTGACCAGGATCTGTGCGGACGCGCCGCCCATCGCGGCGACGGTGCCCGGCGCCGGGCCCACGGTCTCGGCCGACGCCGGGAGCGTCCACCGTGTGTCCTGCCCGGCACCCAGCAGGTAGGCGCTGCCGGGCGCGGGGGCGGTCGCGCCGTCGGGTACGAGGACGAAGGCGTCGCCGTCGTCGCACGACTCGAGCCGAGCCTCCTGCGCCAGCACCTCGCACGTGCCGATGTAGATCGGCATCTCGTCGCTCGACACGGACTGCCCCGCCTGCGACGGCAGGGGCCCTGCCCACACCGTGGTGACCGCAGCCACCCCCGTGACGCCCTCGGCACTGGACAGCTCGCGCTCCCAGGTCTCCGCAGGAGCCACGTCCTCGTCCGTCTCCAGCACCGTGACCTGGAACGTGCTGGTGTCCGCCTGCGCCCAGTGGCTGGCTGTGCCGATCGCGCCGACCAGCCCCTGCACCGCGATCAGCCCGGCCACCGAGACGGCGATCCCGGAGACCGAGCGCACCGCCGTCCCGCTGTCGAGCTGGAGGCGACGCACCGCCAGATCCCATGCGACTCCGCCCCCGCCCAGCCGGTGCACCGTCGACTCGACCAGCCACGGAAGGATCAGGGCGACGCCCACCAGCACCAGGATCAGACCCGCCACGACCATGACCTGGCTGCCCACGGAGGTGTCGAGCCCACCGAGCAGCGGGGTCAGCAGAGCCAGGCCCACCACCGGGACGACGAGGCGCCACCCGAGCCGCCGCCGGCGCTCGCTGCTGCGCCGGACGACGCCCAGGGGCTCGACCAGCACCTGCTTCAGCGCCGACAGGGTGACGAGCACCGTCGTCGCCGGGACCAGCACGACGATGAGCGCCACGAGCGCCGGTACCGGGCGCACGTCCTGCGGGTAGAAGCCCATGCCCGCGGGCACGGCGTACGCCACCGTGCGCCCGATGGCGAGGAAGAGCAGTGCGCCGACGACCAGCCCGCCCGCGGCGCCCGCGAGGGTCTCGCCCGCGGCGACCCGGCGCGTCGTGCCGACATCGGCCCCGACCAGGCGCAGCGCCGCGAGGCGGCGGTCCCGGTTCTCGCTGCCGAAGCGCACGGCCGTGCTGATGAAGATCGCGACGGGGAGCAGCAGCACGACCATGCCCACCAGGGCGAGCAGCAGGAGGACGGGCCCGAGGCCCTCGGCGGACCCCTCGGTCTCGCCGAACGACTGGATGCGCCGGGCGGAGTCGGCGTCCAGCTCGTCGGTGCCCAGGTAGAACCGCAGCTCCTTGGGTCCGGTCAGGCCCTCGGCTCCGATGGTGCCGACCGTGCGCTCGCCCCACCGGCCCTGCAGCGCGGCGGCGTCGTCCGAGGCGAGCAGGTCGGCGAGCGCAGGGGAGAGGACGAGGTCGCCCGGCGCGAGCTGCTCGGTCACGCCCGGGGGCAGCGGGGCGTCGTCGCCCTCCGGCTGGAGGAGCTGGCCGACCACCGGGAGGTCGCGGAACGACGACTTGACCTCCTGGGCCAGCACGGTCGGCTCGCCCGGGGTCAGCTCCTGCTCCCAGGGCACGGCGCGCGCGTCGGCTCGGGTCGTGCGGGCCTCGAGCACCGTCGGGATGCTCGCGGCGACCAGCAGCATCGCCACCCCGAGCCCGATGCCGACGGCGATCAGGGCCAGGCGGGCCCACCCCGACCGTCCGCCGCCGACGCTGAGGCGGACGCCGAGGGCGAGATCCGCGATCCGCCTCATCGGACGTACTCCTGCGAACGCACACGGCCGTCGCGCACGACTGCCTCGTGGTCGGAGTACGCCGCGACGCGCGGCTCGTGCGTGACCAGCACGACGGCGGCACCGGTGTCCCGCGCGGCCGCGACGAAGAGCTGCATGACCCGCTCGCCGTTCAGGCTGTCCAGGGCGCCGGTCGGCTCGTCCGCGAAGACGACCTTGGGCCGCGTCACGAGCGCGCGGGCGACGGCTACGCGTTGTCCCTGCCCGCCGGACGCCTGCCCCGGACGCTTGTGCGCGACGTCGGACACCTCGAGACGCTCCAGCCAAGCCTCGGCGCTGCGCAGGGCCGCGCGGCGGCTCGCGCCGCCCAGCCGCAGCGGCAGGGCGACGTTCTCCAGGCAGCTGAGCTCGGGGACCAGCTGACCGAACTGGAAGACGAAGCCGAACTCGCTGCGTCGCAGGGCGCTGCGCTCGTCGTCGTGCAGGGCGGTCAGGTCGCGGCCCGCGTAGGTCACGCGGCCCGTGTCCGGGGTGAGGATGCCGGCGAGGCAGTGCAGCAGCGTGGACTTGCCCGAGCCGGAAGGGCCCATGAGGGCCAGGATCTCGCCGGCGTGGACCTGCACGGAGGCGGACTCCAGCGCAGTGGTGGGGCCGAAGCTGAGGTGGAGGTCCTCGGCGGTGAGCAGTGGTTCGGTGGGCATCGGGTCTCCAGGTGTGAGGTCTCGAAGGGCTCGGTCAACGGGCGGCGCGCCGGGCGTGGTGCGCTAGGCGCGGACCTGCTCGGCGAGCTGCTGGATGCGGGCCGCGGTGAGCTCGAGCCAGCGCAGGTCGGCATCGAGGTGGAACAGGGCGTGGTCGCAGACGAGCTGGTCGGCCAGGTCGCCGCTCTCCTTGCGCCGCGTGAGGTCGCGCATGAGGCGCAGGTGCGCCGCGCGCTGCGTGTCGAGCACGTCGTGGGCGTCATGGCCCGTCAGCAGGGCGAGCACCACCTTGGTGTAGAGCGCGCTCTGCAGGTAGGGCTCGGGCTTCTCGGGCCGGGCGAGCCAGTCGCCGACGTCGGACACGCCGGCGTCCGTGATGGCGTATCTCTTGCGCTCGGGACCCGCGCCGGGTTCGGCCTCCACCTCGACCAGGCCGTTCTTCAGCAGCCGGGCGAGCGTCGAGTAGACCTGGCCGTAGGCGAGCGGGCGGTCCTGACCGAACCGCTCGTCGTAGGAGCGCTTCAGGTCGTATCCGTGCCGCGGGCCGGACTCCAGCAGCCCGAGCAGTACATGTCCCGTAGTCATGGCGGGAACTATACACACGGTGTATACACCCGGGGAATACCCGCTGAGTGCTGGATATTCGCCCTTCTGGCACACAGAAGAGGGCGAATACCCAGCACTCAACCGGGGCGGGGCGGGGAGCGGGCGAGCGGGTAGAGTTGATGGCTGACCAACAGGAGATGGGTGAGGGTTGTTGCAGCACGTACAGATCGGTGAGTCCCGGTGACAGTCCTTACGTCTGACACCCGTCCCGTCCAGGTCGAGGCGGCACGCCGCCGCAGCATCGCCGTCATCTCGCACCCCGACGCGGGTAAGTCCACGCTGACCGAGGCCCTGGCGCTCCACGCCCACGCCATCGAGGAGGCCGGGGCGGTGCACGGCAAGGGCAACCGTGCGGGCGTCGTGTCCGACTGGCTCGAGATGGAGCAGAAGCGCGGTATCTCGATCACGTCGGCGGCGCTCCAGTTCGCGTACGGCGACGTCGTGATCAACCTCCTGGACACGCCCGGGCACGCCGACTTCTCCGAGGACACGTACCGCGTCCTGACCGCCGTCGACGCCGCCGTGATGCTGCTCGACTCCGCCAAGGGCCTCGAGCCGCAGACACTCAAGCTGTTCGAGGTGTGCCGCCGGCGCGGGGTGCCCGTCATCACGTTCGTCAACAAGTGGGACCGGCCCGGCCGCGAGGCCCTGGAGCTGTGCGACGAGCTCGAGGAGCGCATCAACCTGCGCCCGACACCGCTCTCCTGGCCCATCGGCGAGGCGGGCCGGTTCCTCGGTCTGCTCGACCGTGCGACGGGCGAGGTGCGCACCTACCGGCGAGCCCCGGGTGGCGCGTCGATCGCCGAGGAGAGCCTGCTCACCCCGCAGGCCGCGGCCGACGAGCTGGGCGACGACCACACCGAGGCCGTCGAGAGCGTGCAGCTCCTCGACGCCGTGGACCGCGAGTCCTTCCTCGCCGGCACGACGACGCCGATGCTGTTCGGCGCCGCGCTGGCCAACATCGGCGTGCGCCAGCTGCTCGACGCCGTCGTGGACCTCGCCCCGGCTCCGGGCGCGCGGCCCGACGTCGACGGCGGGGTGCGTGAGGTCGAGAAGCCGTTCAGCGGTTTCGTGTTCAAGATGCAGGCCGGCATGGACCCGAACCACCGCGACCACGTCGCGTTCATCCGCGTCTGCTCAGGGCGGTTCGAGCGGGGCATGGTCGTGACGCACGAGCGCACCGGCCGGCCGTTCGCCACCAAGTACGCCCTGTCGGTCTTCGGCCGTGAGCGGGCCACCGTCGAGGACGCCTACCCCGGCGACGTCGTGGGCCTGGTCAACGCGAGCACCCTCGCCGTGGGCGACACGGTCTTCGACTCGTCCGGCCCCAAGGTGCGCTTCCCGCCCATGCCGGTGTTCGCCCCGGAGCACTTCGCCGCCGCTCGCGTCGCGGACCCGGGCCGGTCCAAGCAGTTCCGCAAGGGCATCGCCCAGCTGGAGCAGGAGGGCGTGGTCCAGGTGCTGGTGTCCGAGGCTCGCGGCGACGGTAACCCGATCCTCGCCGCCGTCGGCCCGCTGCAGTTCGAGGTGGCGACCTTCCGCATGGAGCACGAGTTCTCCGCGCCGATCCGCATGGAGGCGCTCGGGCTCTCGCTCGCGCGCGAGGCCGCGCCGGAGCACATGGACGTGATCGCCGGGTACCCGGGCGTCGAGGTGGTCCGCCGGGGTGACGGGACACCGCTCGTCCTGCTGCGCGACGTGTGGCATGCCCGGGCGTTCGAGCGTGCGCATCCCGACGTGCCGCTGATCCCGCTGGTCGCCAGCGGCGTCTGACGGCCGCGCGCCGGCGACCAGCGGCACTCATCGGACGACGCGTCGTGCGAGCCGGAGGTTACGGACGAGGTCGTCGCGGCTCTGCCCGTCGAAGCTGTGGCGCCACATGGGCGTGCCGGGCGCGCTGCGCCAGGACTCGCTCAGAGGGCTGTTGTCGACGGCGTCGTACCCGAGCTCGTCGTACAGGCGGGTGACCAGCTCGGCGGCGTCGGGGTGGTCGCTGGAGACGACCAGCGCCTTGCGGTCGGGCGCGCCGGCAGGCCGGGCGAGCCGGACGACGGCGGGCAGGGCGTCGCTGGGCACGCGGATCGGGGACCGTTCGTGGAACTGGATGTGCGTGAACGCCTTGACGACCTTCGACAGGGGCAGCTGTTCCTGGCGCAGCTCGTGGACGGTCCTGAGACCGGAGTCGACCTCGGGAAAGCTGCCGTCCCGCCAGGGCATGTAGTTGTTGTTGTCGATGACCACCTTGCCCGCGAGCTCGTCGACGGGGAGCTGGTCGGTGGGTGCGTACGGGAAGGCGACGACGGCGAGGTCGGCCTCGGCGGCGGCGTCCTTGGCCCAGGCCGCATGGGCGTGCGGGCCGAGTTCGCCGACGAGGCCGCGCAGGGTCTCGGGGCTGCGTGAGTTGGCGATGACGACGTCGTAACCCGCCGCGATCGTGATGCGTGCCAAGACGCTGCCCGCCTGGCCGGCGCCGAGCACGCCGATGGTGGTCATGAGACCACCCGCAGGGAGGCCCGGCGCGGTGTGCCCCGCTGGTCGTGCACCTCGTCGAGGTTCGTCGTCTCGTTCATGCGGCCAACGTAGGACTCCGCCGTCGGGAGAGCAGGGGCCCTGTCAGTCCCCAGGCTCGCCGGGGCTCGGGCTGGGGTGAGCTCGTGACGCACGTACTGATCCCGCCCCCTCGGGCGGCGCCCGGGCCCGCGTAGAATCGATTCGCGCACCTCCGCCGCCGGAGGGGACAGCCACCATCCTCCCCGGAGCACGAAGGAACCCCGCGTGTCACGTACCCCTGCCGACCTGCCCGATCCTGCCCCGGTGCCGGTCCCCGTCGCCGGCGCCCCCGAGGCCACCGCCTCGGGCTCCTTCCGGGCCGCGTTCAGCTCGGTCCGGACGCTGCGCACCGAGGTGCTCGGCGGCCTCGTCGTGGCGCTGGCCCTGATCCCGGAGGCGATCGCCTTCTCGATCATCGCGGGCGTGGACCCGCGGGTCGGCCTGCTCACGTCGTTCACGATGGCCGTCACCATCGCGTTCCTCGGCGGACGACCGGCCATGATCTCGGCCGCGACGGGCGCCGTCGCCCTCGTGGTCGCGCCCGTCGTGCGCGATCACGGCCTCGACTACCTCATCGCCACGGTGATCCTCGGCGGGGTGGTCCAGGTGCTGCTCGGCGTGCTCGGGGTCGCCAGGCTGATGCGGTTCATCCCGCGGTCGGTCATGGTCGGGTTCGTCAACGCGCTGGCGATCCTCGTCTTCCTGGCGCAGGTGACGCACCTCGTCGGCGTGCCTTGGGTCGTCTATCCGCTGGTCGTGGTCGGCATCGTGATCATGGTGCTGCTGCCCCGCTGGAGCCGGGTGGTGCCGGCGCCGCTGGTCGCGATCGTGCTGCTCACCGCCGCCGTCGTGGTCGCGGGCATCGACGTGCCCACCGTGGGTGACGAGGGTGCCCTGCCCGAGTCGCTGCCCAGCCTGCTGTTCCCCGACGTGCCGCTGACCTTCGAGACGCTGCGGATCGTCGCGCCGTACGCCCTCGCGATGGCCTTCGTGGGCCTCCTGGAGTCGCTGCTCACCGCCAAGCTGGTCGACGACGTCACCGACACCCACTCGAACAAGACGCGCGAGGCCTGGGGGCAGGGCGTGGCGAACATCGTCACCGGGTTCTTCGGCGGCATGGGTGGCTGCGCGATGATCGGTCAGACCATGATCAACGTGAAGTCGTCGGGTGCGCGCACCCGGCTCTCGACGCTCCTGGCCGGAGTGTTCCTGCTGATCCTCGTGGTGTGCCTGGGCGACGTGGTGGCGATCATGCCCATGGCGGCGCTCGTGGCCGTGATGATCATGGTCTCGGTGGGCACGTTCGACTGGCACTCGATCCGGCCGGCCACGCTGCGGCGCATGCCTCGTTCGGAGACCACCGTCATGGTCGCGACCGTCGTGGTCACGGTCGCCACGCACAACCTCGCGTACGGCGTGGTCGTCGGCGTGCTGGTCGCGATGGTGCTGTTCGCCAACCGGGTCGCGCACTTCACCTCGGTGACCCGCCTGGACGCGTCCGACGCCGACGACCGTCGCGTGTACGCCGTCGAGGGCGAGCTGTTCTTCGCCTCGTCGAACGATCTGGTGTACCAGTTCGACTACGCGGGCGACCCGAAGAACGTCGTGATCGACATGACGCGTGCCCACATCTGGGACGCCTCCACCGTGGCGACCCTCGACGCCGTGATCACCAGGTACGGGGCGCGAGGCAAGACGGTGACGATCGTCGGGATGAACGACGACTCGGCCGCGCGGCACCGGAGGCTCGCCGGCAACCTGGGCTGACCGCGGGTGCTGCCGGTGTTGCGGGCGCTGCAGATCCCCCCGGGCGGACTAGGGGTGCGTGCTGGTGACGTGGATGATCTCGTCGAGCCGGCGGAGCGCCGTCTGCAGGTCGTCGACCTTGGCCTGGATGCGGTCCCGCTCGGCACGCAGCATGGCCCGCTGCGTGGTGTCGGTGTGCCCGGAGTCGATGCAGGGCAGGAGCTCCATGATTCTCCGGCTGCTCAGCCCCGCCGCGTACATCTGCTGGAAGAAGCGCACGCGTTCGGCGGCGTCCTGCCTGTAGAGGCGCTGGCCGGAAGGGCTGCGCTCAGCGGTGAGCAGGCCCTGCTGCTCGTAATAGCGCACGGCGCGCACCGAGACGCCGGCGGCCCGCGCCACCTCGCCGATGCGCACCGGCGTCTCGGCCGGCCTGGCCATGGGCTCCGTGACGGTCATGGTGACCCCTCTCACTCCGGTCCGGTCGGTTCTTGTCTTGCCTCTGACGTCAGCGTCAGGTTTTAGCGTACCTGACATGGAGATCAACAACTCAGTAGCCCTCGTCACCGGAGCCAACCGCGGGCTCGGCCGTGCCTTCGCCCAGCGCCTGCTCGAACGCGGCGCACGCAAGGTCTACGCCACGGCCCGGCGGCCCGAGACCGTGGACCTGCCCGGGGTCGAGGTGCTGGCCCTGGACGTGACCGACCCTGCCTCCGCACGCGCCGCGGCGGAAGCGGCCTCCGACGTCAACCTCCTCGTCAACAACGCGGGGATCCAGACCGCCACCGACCTGGTGACCGGCTCCCTGGAGGCCCTCCAGCTCGAGCTGGAGACCAACATGTTCGGTCCGCTGCGGCTCGTCCGGGAGCTCGCGCCGGCCCTCGCGCGCAACGGCGGTGGCGCTGTCGTGAACGTCCTGTCCGCCATGTCGTGGTTCCCGACCAGCGGTGGCTCCAGCTACCACCTGACCAAGGGTGCCGCGTGGGCCATGACCAACGGCATCCGCCTCGAGCTCGCCGACCAGGGCACCCTGGTGACGGCCGTGCACCTGGGCCTGGCCGACACCGACATGGCCGCCGCGTACCCCGTGACCAAGATCGCGCCGTCCGACCTGGTGGACAGCGTGCTCGACGGCGTCGAGGCGGGCTCCGCCGAGGTGCTCGCCGACCAGTGGAGCCGGGACGTCAAGTCGCGCCTGACCCTGGCGCCGGAGGAGTTCAACGACGCCATGGGGCATGCGCTGGCAAACCTGTCCTGACCGAGGTCACGATGCCTTGCGCGCCGTGAGCCGTTCGACGATGCCCTTCGTGAACCGCTCGTGCCGCTCGACGCGGAGGCCCGCGGCCTCGACGTGCCGGATCGGCCGACGCCGGAAGTGCTCGTTCTCGACCGGCACGCTGTACACCTCGGCGACGGCCTGGAGCAGCCTGATCGGCGCCGAGGTGCTGGCCACATGGTCGGCGAGCAGCAGCAGCCCGCCGGGCCGCAGCACGCGCACCATCTCGTCGACGGCGCCCGCGTCGTCGGGCACGGCGCACAGACCGAACGTGCAGACCACCGTGTCGAACGCGGAGTCCGCGAACTCGAGCCGCTGCGCGTCACCCACCCGGAGGTCGACCTCGCGGTCCAGCCCGGCCGCACGCCGACGGGCGACGTCGAGCATGGCGGGGCTCAGGTCCATGCCGGTCAGCGCGACGCCCTCCGGGTACAGGCCGAGGTTCAGGCCGGTGCCGACGGCGACCTCCAGCACCTGGCCGGTCGCCTGGCGGCAGACCCAGCCGCGGGTGTCGCCGAACAGCCGCTCGGCGCGGTCCATCTTCTGGTCGTAGCCCGCGGACTGCCGGTCCCAGTGCCGGCGTATCCGTGCGAGGTTCGGTGGTCTGGCCATGGTGTCCCGCTCCAGCTCGGTCGGTTGATGTGAGTTCGGTCGGATGACCTGAGATCGGTCGGTTGAACGACCGATCTCAGGTCATCCGACCGAACTCATCTGCCTGGCCGGTGCAGCACCGAGATCAGGACGCCGGTGTCCTCGGCCCGGAACAGCATGCTATACATCGGATGTTTCCGAGCGAGGCTGCTGGAGGGGGCACCGTGCCGCACGACGTCGTGGATGCGCACCATCATCTGTGGGTGCGGTCCCGCACACCGCAGGGGTGGATCGACCCGGTGTCCATGGCGGCCATCGACGCCGACTTCACGCCCGGCGACCTGCCCGCGGCGGCGCACGGGGTGACGGCCACCGTCGTCGTCCAGTCCGCGAACCTGTGGTCCGAGAGCCGTGAGCTCCTCGCGGTCGCGGCGTCCCCCGAAGGGCGGGCCGCCCGGATCGCCGGCGTGGTGGCCTGGGCCGACATCCTCGGTGTCGACGTCGGCGACCGGGTCGCCGCGCTGCGTTCCGGCCCCGGGGGCGGCGCGCTGGTCGGGCTCCGCACGCAGGTGCAGGCCGAGCCGGGCCCCGCCTACCTGGACCGCGCCGACGTGCGTCGTGGCATCGCCACGGCGTGCACGGCGGGTACCGCCGGATCGCGGGCCGGCCTCGTGTTCGACCTGGTGGTGCGTGCCGACCAGCTACGGGCGTGCGCGCGGCTCGCCGCGGCGCTGCCCGACGTGCGGTTCGTCCTGGACCACCTGGGCAAGCCGCGCCTGGACGCCGGCTCCGGCGGACCCGCGATCCGGCGGAACCGACGCCGCGGTCCCCGACCTCGCCCCGTGGAAGCAGGATCTCGCCGACCTCGCTGCGCTCCCGAACGTCACCGCCAAGCTGTCCGGCCTCGTCACCGAGGCCCGTTGGGACGCGTGGCAGCCCGCCGACCTGCGGCCCGTCGTGGACCACGCGCTCGCGGTGTTCGGGCCGGACCGGCTCATGTTCGGCTCCGACTGGCCGGTCCAGCTGCTCGCGGCCGACTACGGCACGTGGATGACGACGCTCGGCGACCTGCTCGCCGGGTTGAGCCCCGCCGAGGCCGCGGCGGTCTGGGGCGGCACCGCACGACGGGTATACCGACTGGAGGAGGGTCACGTATGACATCCGAGACCACAGCAGGCACCGCAGCAGGCATCGCAGCGGGCACCGCAGCAGGCCCCGCGGCCGACGCCCCGGGACACGAGTTCGACGGCATCCGCGCGATCGTCACCGGCGGCGCGTCGGGCATCGGCGCCGCCGTCGTGCGCGCCCTGCTCGCGCGCGGCGCGCAGGTCACGTCCCTCGACCGCGTGGCCGACGGCGTCCCGCCCGGCGCGGGCGCCCAGGTGGCCGACGTGACGGACGACGCCGCCGTCCGCGCCGCCGTCACCGCCGCCGCGCGGGCGATGGGCGGCCTCGACGTGGTCGTCAACAACGCGGGGATCGGCGCGCAGGGCACCGTCGCGGACAACGACGACGCCGAGTGGCTGCGGGTCCTGGACGTGAACGTGCTCGGGATCGTCCGCGTCACGCGTGCCGCGCTGCCCTACCTGCGAGAGTCGGCGCACGCCGCCGTCGTGAACACGTGCTCGATCGCCGCGTGGACCGGCCTGCCGAACCGCGCGCTGTACTCGGCGTCCAAGGGTGCCGTCCAGGCCCTCACGCTCGCGATGGCGACCGACCACGTGCGCGAGGGCATCCGCGTCAACTGCGTCAACCCCGGTACCGCCGACACCCCGTGGGTGGGCAGGCTGCTCGACGCCGCGGACGATCCGGCCGCCGAACGGGCGGCGCTGGAGGCCCGCCAGCCGTCGGGCCGGCTGGTCGGCGCCGACGAGGTGGCGCACGCCGTCTGCTACCTCGCGAGCCCGTTCGCCGCCGCGACCACGGGGGCGACCCTCGCCGTCGACGGCGGGTCGCACGCCCTGCGCACCCGCGCTCCCGAGCGGGCCTGACGGCGGACCGCGGACGGAGACGCGATGGAGACGACGGCGGTACGCGGCACGGGCGTACACCTGACCGCGCTGGGGCTCGGCGCCGCCCCGGCCGGAAACCTGTACCGGGCGACCACCGACGAGGAGGCGCACGCGACGTTCGAGACGGCCTGGGACGCCGGGGTGCGGTACTTCGACACCGCCCCGCACTACGGCCTGGGGCTGTCCGAACGCCGGCTCGGGGACTACCTCCGTACGCGGCCGCGCGACGAGGTGGTGGTGTCCACGAAGGTCGGACGACTGCTGGTCCCGTCGCCGGAGACCGCCGACCAGGGCGACCCCGACCTGTTCGAGGTGCCGGCAACCCTGCGCCGGGTCTGGGACTTCTCCCGCGACGGCGTGCTGCGGTCGCTCGAGGCGAGCCTCGACCGCACCGGACTGGACCGGGTGGACGTGGTCTACCTGCACGATCCCGACCAGCACTGGGACCAGGCGGCGCACGAGGCCCTGCCCGCGCTGCTGGAGCTGCGCGACCAGGGGGTGGTCGGCGCGGTCGGCGCCGGGATGAACCGGTCCGACCTGCTGACCCGGTTCGTGCGCGAGACCGACGTCGACGTGGTCATGTGCGCCGGCCGGTTCACCCTCCTGGCGCAGGACGCGCTGGCCGACCTGCTGCCCGCCGCGACGGAGCGCGGCGTCGCGGTGGTGGCCGCAGCCGTCTACAACTCGGGCATCTTCGCGTACGACGACCCACCGTCGAACGTCACCTACGACTACGCGCCCGCCGACGCCGCGCTGCTCGACCGGGCCCGGCGGATCGCCGCGGTCTGCGCCGACCACGGCGTGACGCTGCCGCAGGCGGCGCTCGCCTACGTGCGCACCCACCCGGCGGTCGCGAGCGCGGTGGTCGGGCTCGGCACTCCTGAGCAGGCACGCCAGGCGGCGCAGCGCGCCGCCGCCCACGTGCCGGGCGACCTGTGGCGTGCGCTGGCCGACGCCGGCCTGCTCGCCGAGGCCGCGGTCCCCGAGCCACGGGGAACCGAGGGCCCTGAGACCCCGCATCCTGAGACCCCGCACCCCGAGACCCCGCACCCCGAAAGAAGGTACTGATGCGCCTGCTCCGCCTCGGCCCGCCCGGCCAGGAGATCCCCGCCGTCGAGGACGGCGGCACCGTCCGCGACCTGCGGCCGCTCACCGCCGACATCGACGGCGCGTTCCTGGCGTCCGGCGGGATGGGGCGCACCCGGTCCGCGCTCGCCGCGGGCAGCCTGCCGGTGCTCGACGGCGCCGACGCGCTGCGTCGTGGGGCGCCGGTCGCCCGGCCCGGCGCCGTGATCGGCGTCGGGCAGAACTACGCGGCGCACGCTGCCGAGTCCGGGGCCGAGCCGCCGTCGTCCCCGATCATCTTCTTCAAGCACCCCGGCACGGTCGCGGGGCCGGACGACGACGTGGTACTGCCGCCCGGCGCCGACACCGTGGACTGGGAGGTCGAGCTCGGCGTGGTGATCGGCAGGCGGGCCTGGCGGCTGCCATCGGTGGAGGCGGCCCGCGAGCACGTCGCCGGCTACACGATCGTGGACGACCTCAGCGAGCGCACCTGGCAGATCAAGGAGTCGGGCGGGCAGTGGTCCAAGGGCAAGTGCGCCCCCGGGTTCGCGCCGACGGGCCCGTACCTGGTGCCGGCGCCCGACGTCGACCCGACGGGCCTGCGGCTGCGGTCGCGGGTGAACGGGGAGCCGCGGCAGGACTCGGTGACGGCCGACATGATCTTCGGCGTCGACCACCTGGTGCACCACCTGTCCCAGTACATGGCGCTCGAGCCGGGGGACCTGATCTGCACCGGCACCCCGGAGGGCGTGGCGCTCTCCGGGCGGTTCCCCTACCTGGCCGAGGGTGACGTGGTCGAGCTGGAGATCGACGGGCTGGGCCGCCAGCGGCACGCGTTCGTGGCGGAGGGCTGACGCCGGCGGCAGCTCCCGACTGATCGGCAGTCATCCGATCTATCAGCGCCGAGAGCTGCCTCAACGGAACTTTCGGTACCGATGTGGCCCTGGATCTTGAGATGCATCCGATGTCTGCGGTATGAATGCGACTAACACGGACGCAAGGGAGCATCACGTGCCGCAGAGTCCAGCCCTGCTGAGCGCCACGGGGATCAGCAAGTCGTTCCCCGGGGTGCTCGCGCTCGACGACGTGCACCTCGACCTGCGGCACGGCGAGGTGCTGGCGCTCGTGGGCGAGAACGGCGCCGGCAAGTCGACGCTCCTCAAGCTCCTGTCCGGGCTCCACCAGCCGGACGCCGGGACCATGGCGCTGGACGGCGCCCCGCTGCGCCCCGCCGGCCCGCGGCAGGCGAACGAGCTCGGTATCAGCGTGATCCACCAGGAGTTCCACCTGATGCCCGACCTGACGGTCGCGCAGAACATCTTCATCGGCCGCGAACCCCGGCGGGCGGGCCTCATCCAGGACGACGAGCTCGAACGCCGGGCGGCGGCCCTGTTCGAGCGGCTCGGCATCCCGCTGGACCCGCGGCAGCCGGTGTCGCACCTGAGCGTGGCCGGGCAGCAGATGGTCGAGATCGCCAAGGCGCTCTCGTTCGACGCGCGGGTGCTCATCATGGACGAGCCCACGGCGGCGCTCACGGAGACCGAGGTCGCCACGCTGTTCCGCATCGTGCGCGACTTCGTCTCGCCGCGCACCGGCGTCATCTACGTCTCGCACCGCATGGACGAGGTCAAGGAGATCTCGGATCGCATCACCGTGCTGCGGGACGGACGCTACGTGGACACCCTGTCGACCGACCGCACCGAGACCCGCGAGGTCATCGCGGCCATGGTGGGCCGGCAGCTCGAGACCGGCGTGCGGCCCGACCCGGCGTCGTCCGACGCGGCCGAGCGTGAGGTGGTGCTCGCGGTGCGCGGGCTGAGCACCCGCAAGCTGCTCAAGGACGTGTCCTTCGACCTGCACCGTGGAGAGATCCTGGGCTTCGCGGGGCTGATGGGCGCCGGGCGCACGGAGGTGGCCCGGGCGATCATCGGGGCGGACCGGTCCACCGGCGTCGTCGAGGTGAAGGGCCGGGCCGTCACCGTGCGCAACCCCGCCGACGCCGTACGGCACGGCATCGGCTACCTCTCGGAGGACCGCAGACGCTACGGCCTGCTGCTGGACCAGGACCTGGTACGCAACGTGATGCTGTCCTCGCTGCCCGGCATGACGCGCGCGGGCTTCGTGCGCGACGCCGAGGGACGGCGCGTGGTGGCCGGCATGGTGGACCGGCTCGCGATCCGGACGCCGTCGGTCAACCAGACCGCCAAGAACCTCTCGGGCGGCAACCAGCAGAAGGTGGTCCTGGCCAAGTGGCTCGTGCGGGACTGCGACGTGCTGATCGTCGACGAGCCCACCCGCGGGATCGACGTCGGCGCCAAGGACGAGATCTACGGCCTGCTCACCAGCCTGGCCGCACAGGGCAAGTCGATCATCGTGATCTCGTCCGAGCTGCCCGAGGTGCTGCGGCTCGCCGACCGGATAGTCGTCATGTGCGAGGGCCGCGTCACCAGCACCCTGGCCAACGCCGACGCCACCCAGCACCAGATCATGGACCTCGCGACGCGGTTCGGTGGCGACCGCTCGCTCGTCACGACCGGAGACCCAGAATGACGACGCAGTCCACGACACCCGCGCGCGCCGGCTCCCGGTTCGGCAACCGCCAGCAGCTCCAGCAGATCCTCGCCTTCGCGGGACTGGTGGTGATCTTCGCGTTCTTCTCGGTCGCCAGCCCGTACTTCCTGGACTGGGCCAACGTGAAGGGCATCCTGCTCGCCACGGCCGTCACCGGCATCATGGCGCTCGGCGCGACGTTCGTCATCGCGACGGGCGGCATCGACCTCTCGGTCGGCACCGGCATGACCCTCTGCTCGGTGATGACCGGCGTGTTCCTCGCGAACCTGGGCCTGCCGCTGGTCGTGGGCGTGCTGGGCGGCCTCGCGATCGGCGCCCTGATCGGTCTGCTGAACGGGCTGAACGTCGCGTTCCTGCGGCTGCCTCCGTTCATCGCGACGCTCGCGATGATGATGGTGGCGCAAGGGCTGTCGCTCGTCATCTCCGGCACCAAGCCCATCTACTTCTCCGACGTCGCCGGGTTCGACCAGCTCGCCGCGGGCGAGCTGGTCCCCGGGCTGCCCAACGCCGTGCTCATCTTCTTCGTCGCCGCGGTGCTCGCGGGCGTGACGCTGAGCAAGACGCTGACCGGCCGCTACGCCCTCTCCATCGGCTCCAACGAGGAGGCCACGGCCATCTCCGGCGTCGACGTGCGGCGGTGGAAGGTCGTCATCTACGTGGTCGCCGGGCTGTTCACCGGCCTGGCGGGCGTGGTCATGGCCTCTCGCCTCAACTCGGCACAGCCCGGGCTCGGGCTGGGGTACGAGCTGGAGGCCATCGCCGCCGTCGTGATCGGTGGAACCTCGCTGCGGGGCGGCAAGGCGACCATCCTCGGCACCGTCATCGGCGCGCTCATCATGGCGACGCTCACCAACGGCCTGCGGATCATGTCGATCCCGCAGGAGTGGCAGAAGGTCGCCGTCGGCATCGTGATCGTGCTCGCCGTGTACGCCGACATGCTGCGCCGTGGCAAGGAAGCCTGACCTGACCACCGAAGGAGATGGACCGGCATGAACATCCACACCACCACGCGCCGTCGGATCGCCGCCGCGGCCGCCGCATCCGTGGCCGCCGTGCTCGCGCTCGCCGCCTGTTCCTCGGGCGGGGGAGGGGAGCCCGGGGCGGGCGACAAGCCCTACGTCGCCCTGGTCTCCAAGGGTTTCCAGCACCAGTTCTGGCAGGCGGTCAAGCAGGGGGCCGACGACGCCGCGGCAGAGCTGGACGTCGAGGTCACGTTCGAGGGGCCCGAGACGGAGACCGAGGTCGAGAAGCAGCTCACGATGCTCCAGACCGCCCTGGACAAGAACCCGGACGCGATCGGCTACGCGGCCCTCGACTCCGAGGCGTCGACCCCGATGATGACCGACGCCGAGTCGCGTGGGATCCCCGTCATCGCCTTCGACTCCGGCGTGGAGTCCGAGGTGCCGGTGACCACGGTGTCCACGGACAACCTGGCGGCGTCCGCCGAGGCGGCCAAGCACATGGCCGAGCTGGTGGGCAGCGGCAAGATCGCGATCGTGGGCCACGACCAGACCTCGCAGACCGGGCAGCAGCGCGTCGAGGGGTTCACGCAGTACATCGAGGAGAACGCGCCGGACATCGAGATCGTCGACACCCAGTACGCGGGCGGCGACCAGCTCAAGTCCGCCGACGCCGCGAAGGCGATCATGCAGGCCCACCCGGATCTCAAGGGTATCTACGGCACCAACGAGGGCTCCGCGATCGGCGTGGTCAAGGCGGTGCAGGAGTCCGGCCGGTCGGGTGAGCTCACGGTGATCGGCTTCGACTCGGGCACGGCGCAGACCGACGCCATCCGCGACGGGCTGATGGCCGGGGCGATCACGCAGGACCCGATCAAGATGGGCTACGAGACCGTCAAGGCCGCGGTGGCCGCGATCAACGACGAGCAGCTCGAGCCGGTCATCGACTCGGGCTTCTACTGGTACGACGAGACGAACATCGACGACGGGGACATCGCGGCAGTCCTCTACGAGTAGCCCACACGTGTCAGATCCTGGTGCACGTGTCAGAGCCCGGTGCACGTGTCAGACGCACAGGTCACCCGGGTGACCTGTGTGTCTGACAACTCCACCGGGTTCTGACACGTTGGCGGGTCAGACCTCCTCGTCCAGGTTCTCCGGGCGGGGGAGGGAGTCCTCGACGCCCAGGAGGTGGCTCGCCATCCGGATCCGCGCCGCCTCCGGGTCGTGCGCGGCGAGCGCGCGCCAGATGGCCTCGTGCTCGCCATGGGTGCGGGCCTCGATGCCCTCCGTGTGCAGCACGCGCCACAGGCGCGCCCGCACGGTCCGGCCGGCGAACGACTCGATGAGAGCCTCCAGCACCGGGTTGCCCGTGTGCGCCGCGATGACGCGGTGGAACGCGATGTCGATCTCGATGAACCGGTCGTGGTCCACGGGCGTGCCGTCCATGACCTCCGACACCTCGTCCAGGATCGCCCGCGCCTCGTCCACCGCGGCGTCCGTCATCCGCGTGGCCGCCAGCCCGGCGGCCTCCGTCTCCAGGACGCGCCGCACGCTGTGGAAGGCGGGCATGGCGCCGTCGTCCTGCAGGTCCAGGACCAGCGCCATGGGGGAGAGCAGGCGGGCGGGGTCGAGGCTGGTCACGTACGTGCCGTCACCCTGGCGCGTGTGCACGACGCCGAGGATCGACAGCGCACGGACGCCCTCGCGGAGCGAACCGCGGGAGACCTGGAGGGCGTCGGCCAGGTCCTTCTCGACCGGAAGGCGGTCGCCGGGCCGCAGCCGCCCGTCCAGGATCATCCTGCGGATACCGTCGACGACCTCGTCAGTGCGGGACATGGTCCGCAGTATCGCGCACCCAGTACGTGCCGTGCGGAAAGCGGAACCGGTCCAGGGACTCCTCGTACATGCGCGTCGAGTAGCCGGGCCGCGACGGCAGCACGTACGCGGTGCCCGCACCCCGGTCGGCGACGACGCACGGGTCGGTGAAGTGCTCGTGCAGGTGGTCCACGTACTCGGTGACCCGGCCGTCCAGGTCGCCCGCGACCGACACGTAGTCGAGCACCGAGACGTGCTGCACCATCTCGCACAGGCCGACGCCGCCCGCGTGCGGGCACACCGGCACCCCGAACCTGGCCGCGAGCAGCAGCACGGCGACGATCTCGTTGATGCTCGCGAGCCGCCCGGTGTCGAGCTGGCAGTAGTCGATCGCGTCGGCCTGGAACAGCTGCTTGAACATCACGCGGTTGTGGCAGTGCTCGCCCGTGGCCACCCCGACCGGCGCGACGGCGCGGCGGATCGCCGCGTGGCCCAGGATGTCGTCGGGCGACGTGGGCTCCTCGATCCACAGGGGGTCGAACCGGGCCAGCTCACGCATCCACTCGATCGCCTCCGGCACGTCCCAGACCTGGTTGGCGTCGATCATCAGGTTCCGGTCCGGGCCCAGCACCTCCCGCGCGATGGTCAGCCGGCGCACGTCCTCGGCGAGGTTCGCCCCCACCTTGAGCTTCACGTGCTGGTACCCGGCATCCACGGCCTCCTGGCACAGCCGCCGCAGCTTGTCGTCGCTGTACCCGAGCCACCCGGCCGACGTCGTGTACACGGGGTAGCCGGAGCGCTCCAGGTGGTCGAGCCGCTCCTGCTTGGTGCCCTCGCGGGCGCGCAGGAGGGCCAGCGCGTCGTCGCGGGTCAGCACGTCGGAGAGGTACCGCAGGTCGGCGACGTCGACCAGCTCCTCGGGGGTCATGTCGACCAGGAGCCGCCACAGGGGCTTGCCCGCGCGGCGGGCCACGAGGTCCCAGGCCGCGTTGAGCACCGCGGCCAACGACAGGTGCACCACTCCCTTCTCCGGCCCGAGCCAGCGCATCTGGCTGTCCGCGGTCAGGTCGCGGTGGACGGCACCCATGTCGGCGGCGAGCTCGTCCACGTCCCGGCCCACCAGTGCCGCCGCCTGCTGGCGCGCCGCCTCGGCCACGATGTCGTTGCCCCGTCCGATCGTGAAGGTGAGTCCGTACCCGCCCAGCATCGCGCCGGGATCCTCGGGGTCGGGGACGTCGGTCTCCAGCACGACGTAGGCGGCCGAGTAGTCGGCGTCCTTGTTCATCGCGTCGGAGCCGTCGGCCGTGACCGACGTCGGGAAGCGGACGTCCTCGACACGGACGCCTGTGATCGTGGCCATGCCTGCTCCCTTGCAAACATCAGATGAAATGCCTGCAATCTACGGACGAGCCCAGGCTGGGTCAAGGCGGAGGTGTCGGGAGGGGGGTATTGGTTCGATCAATTGCATGGCGTGGCGTGGCGTGGCGTGGCGGGGCCGCGGTCTCGACCCAGCCAGGGTCGGGTGACCGTCGGGTTGCCGGCAACGGCTGGATTCGGTCCCTTGTCTGCTTCTGGGGATGACTTCGGTCGGTTGACCTGAGATCGGTCAATCAAACGACCGATCTCAGGTCAACCGACCGAAGTCATCCCCGGGGTCTCACCTGCAGGGCCTCATCCCCCGGGGTCTCACCTGCAGGGCCTCAGCCAGACCCAGCCAGCCTCAGACCCGAGCGCCTCGCGCCTCAGCGACCAGCCTGGACGGCGCGGCCGGCAGGCCCGCAGACGCCAGGAGGGCCAGCTTCTCCGCATCGCTCGACCCCGCGTCGGGGTGGAACACCACGAGCGTCAGGCCCTCCGCGCCGCCGATGCTCAGGCGCTCGCGGTTCAGGGTCAGCTCCCCGACCTGGGGGTGGTTGATGCGCATCAGCGTGCCGCGCTGCCCGCGCACCTCGTGGCGTGCCCAGAGCTGACGGAACAGCGGGCTGCCGAGCGAGAGCTCGCCGACCAGGTCGATGAAGCGCGGGTCGTCGGTGTCCGTGCCCACGGCCAGCCGCAGGTTGGCGATGAAGCACTCGGTGTACTCGGCCCACTCGGGGTACAGGGACTGCTCGTCCGGGTCGAGGAACATGTCGCGCAGCGGGTTGCCCCCGACGGCCAGGCGCGGGGAGAGTGCCCTGGCCAGCGCGTTGGAGGCCCGTACGTCGAAGTATCGGTCCTCGATGAAGGCGGGCTGCGCGAGCGAGCCCAGCAGCTTGAGCGCGCCCTCGGGCACCTGTTCCTCGCGCGCCGGGCGCCGCTGCTGCCGCGGGGCGTCCGCCGCCAGCGACAGCAGGTACGAGAGGTGGTCGTCGTCGAGCTGGAGCACCCGCGCGATCGACTCGAGCACCTGCACGGACGGGTGCCGGTCCCGGCCCCGCTCCAGGCGCAGGTAGTAGTCGGCGCTGATCCCGGCGAGTATCGCGACCTCCTCGCGCCGCAGCCCGGGAACACGGCGCACGCCGACGTCGGGGATGCCGGCCTGCTCCGGGGTCACCAGCTCACGCCGCGCACGCAGGTAGGCGCCCAGGGTGTTCGGGTTCCTGGTCACGGCTCCGAGCCTACGGGCCGGCGGAGTCCGGAGAGGGGGTCCTGTCACACCCCTGGCTCCGGAGGACTCTGTCTGGTTCCGGTTCGCTTCCATACGTTGTGCAACGGCCTGATCAGGCCATCTGTTTCGAGAGGGAGACCCATGACCGTCACACTGATCACCGGTGCCAACAAGGGGATCGGCTACGAGACCGCCCGGCAGCTCCTGGCACTGGGCCACACCGTCTATGTCGGTGCACGCGACGTCGAGCGCGGTGAGAAGGCGGCGGCTACGCTCGGCGCCCGGTTCGTCCAGCTCGACGTGACCGACGACGCCTCGGTGAACCGTGCGCTGGCGACAGTGGGCGAGGCCGAGGGCCGGCTCGACGTGCTGGTGAACAACGCCGGCATCCTGGGCGCCGGGCCGCTCGACGGCCCGACGGCCCTGCGGGTCTTCGACACCAACGCGGTGGGCTTGGTGCGGGTCACGGAGGCGGCGCTCCCGCTGCTGCGCGCGTCGGACAACCCCCAGGTGGTGACCGTGTCGAGCAGCGCCGGGTCGTTCTGGGCGGTGACCAACCCGGAGCGCCCGGAGCACGGGCTGTCGTTCGCGCTCTACTCCGCCTCCAAGGCGGCGGCCACCATGTTGACGCTGCAGTACGCCAAGGCCCAGCCGGGCATCAAGTTCAACGCGCTGGAGCCCGGCACCACCGCCACGGACCTGACCGCGGCGTTCGGCATCGGCCGGTCCGTGGAGGAGAGTGCCAGGGTCGTCGTTCGGCTGGCCACGCTCGGTCCGGACGGGCCCACCGGGACGCTCCAGGACGAGGACGGGGAGCTGCCCTGGTAGGTGCTGACCGCGATCAGATCACCGAGGCGGCCCTACCGGCCACTTTCTGCCGCCATACTGGGCAGGTGACTACGACCAGCGAGAGCCCTGCGGTGGCAGGGGCAGAGATCCCGGTAGAGCTTCTCTTCCGGGTTCCATACGGCAAGGTCCTGCACGGCAGGGACTGCCAGCACCTGTCCGAGGATCGACTGGCCGCACTCCAGCCCGCGACCGAGCTCGACAGGCAGAAGTTCAAGGTGTGCAAGACGTGCCTGGTGACGCTCGTGGGCACGAGCCGCGACGAGTTCGACTCGTTCGAGGCCGCCCTCGACGCGCTGCCGATCCCGCAGGCGCACCGCCCGGCCATGCGCGAGATCGCCGAAGGGCTCGACAAGAGCCGCATCTGGATCCCCTCGTCCCGCTCGTACGTCGCGGTGGCGCCAGGGCCCGGGCAGGAGGCGACCGCCTTCTTCAACAAGGGGTTCGTCGACGTCCAGCAGGACGGCGGCGGCTACAAGCGGGTCCTGATGGCCGGGTTCTCCGGCACGCAGACCAACTCGTTCGCGCACGCGCCCGACGCCGCCCCGGCGAGCTGCCCGGGCTGCTACATGCAGCTGCCCGCCACGGGTCGCTGCGACGCCTGCGACTGATGTCGCCGGTGCGCTGAGCGTGCAGGAGTGAACGCGCCGGGTTGAACGATCCGGTGGGCTCGCGCGAGATCCGCGCGAGCCCACCGGCTCCGGCTCAGCCGACGACGGCCCGGCTCAGCCGACGGCAGACGCTGCCTGCGCGAGTGCCGCCTGCGCGAGTGCCGCCGCGGTGTCCGCGGTGACCAGGTCGGCGTTCATGTGGGCGCCGGCGAGCGCCCCGGCCGCAGCCGAGGACCCGACCTGGGCCGACGGGTCGGTGACGTTCCCGGCGACCCAGACACCCGGGACCTCGGTGGTCCCGGCAGCGCCGGACACGAGGTGGCGGCCCATGCCGTGCGGCAGGTCCTGCATCGGCAGCCCCAGCGCCTCCAGCCCGCCGGTGCGCGCGAGCACGGTGGAGCCGACGGCGAGCACGCGGCGCTCCACGACCTGCCCGTCCGCGAGGCGGACGCCGGCGACGCTGCCGTCGTCGGCCGTCAGTACCTGGTCGACGGCGGTGTCGACAACCCGGATGCCACGCGCGGCGAACCGTGCCCGGGCGTCGTCGTCGAGCCCGGTGCCGCGGCTGAAGTACACCAGATCGTCCGTGAGCTGGCGGAACAGCAGTGCCTGGTGCACCGACATCGGCCCGGTCGCCAGGATGCCGATCGCCTCGTCACGGACCTCCCAGCCGTGGCAGTAGGGGCAGTGCACCACGCCGCGGCCCCAGTGCCGGGCCAGGCCGGGGATGTCGGGCAGCACGTCCCGTAGGCCCGTGGCGACCAGCAGGCGGCGGGCGTGCAGCGTGCCGCCGTCGGCCAGGGTGACGGTGAAGCGCGGGTCGCCATCGGCGGACGGCGCGGCCGCGGCAGCCTCGACCACCTCGCCGGTGCGAACGGTGCCACCGTAACGACGTACCTCGGCGCGGCCCCGGTCCAGCAGCTCGGCCGGGGGAGTACCGTCCAGGCCGAGCAGCCCGTGCACGCCCTCCGCGGGCGCGTTGCGCGGTGTACCGCTGTCGATCACGACGACCGAGCGGCGGGACCGGGCCAGCATCAGGGCGCCGTTCAGCCCGGCTGCTCCACCGCCGATCACCACGGCGTCGACGGTCTCCTCCGGCAGTCGGCCGGGAGCGGATGCAGAACTGGTCGCAGGCATCGTGTGTGGTCCTCTCTGTCGCGGCCCCAGGTCGAGGGCCGACGACGACGACGTTAACCACGCCTTGCAGCAGGAGCATAGAGTCTTGCCTATGACGCAAGGAGATGGCGAGCTGGACAGCCTGGTGCGCAAGCGGATCCGCGCGCTGCGGGTGGCGCAGGGCTGGTCGCTGGGGGAGCTGGCCACGCGGGCGCGGGTCAGCCAGTCGACGCTGAGCCGCATCGAGAACGGTCAGCGGAGGCTGGCCCTGGACCAGCTGGTCACGCTGGCCCGCGCGCTGGACACGTCGTTGGACCAGCTCGTGGAGACGGGTACGGACGACGTCGTCTCGAACCCGACGATCGACGCCCGGCACAGCATGTTGCGCTGGCCCGTCAAGGCTGAACCGGGCGTGACGGTGATCCGTCAGCGGCTGACGAACCCGGTACCCGACAGCCCGTCCCGCCTCCGGGCGCACCCCGGACGTGAGTGGTTGGTGGTCGTCTCCGGCACCGCGACCCTCCTGCTGGGCAACCGACGCTTCCGCATCGAGACCAACCAGGCCGCGGAGTTCCCGACGATGCTGCCGCACGCACTCGGCGCCGAGGGCGGGCCGTGCGAGATCATCGGCATCTTCGACCGCGACGCCCGGCGCGGGCACCAACGCGGCGAGGACGCCGTGCGCCGCGAGGAGTGACGGTGCGGCGCTGTGGCCGAGGCCCGACGGGCGACCGGCGGCGGGAGCGTTACGCGGACCACAGTGCCCGAAATCCGCTTTCCGTGCCGCTGTTCGGCGGGTGAGGATCGGGTCGTGACCTCCTCCCCACGTTCCGGCGCCCTGGCCTTCTGGTCGGAGCTTCCCCGCGACGGCCGCTGGCTGCTCTCGACGGTGGTCGTGCAGTTCTTCGGGCGCGGTCTGACGCTGCCGTTCACGATCATCTACCTGCACGAGGTGCGCGGGTTCTCGCTCGGCCTGTCGGGCACGCTCATGGGCCTCATCGCCGTGGTCGGCCTGCTGGTCACCGGTCCGGCCGGTGCGTTCGTCGACCGGTACGGCGCGCGCCGCGTGATGCTCGTCGGCCTCGTTTTCGCGGTCGCCGGGTACACCGTGCTCGCGCTGGCCACCACGCCCGTCGTCGCGGCGGTGGGTCTCGCACTGTTCGGCGTGCAGCTCGGTGTGGGCTGGCCGTCCGTCAACGCGCTGGTTGCCACGGTGGTCGACGGCGACCTGCGCCAGCGCTACTACGGCGTCAACTTCGCGCTGCTCAACCTGGGCGTCGGCGCGGGCGGTGTCGTCGGGGGACTGGTCGTCGACGTGGAACGCCCCGGCACGTTCGTCGCCGCCTTCCTCGTGAACGCCGCGACGTTCCTCGCGCCCGTCGCCGTGCTGCTCGGGCCGCTACGCCACCTGCACGGACGTGCCGAGCGTCCCGACGACGCCGGTGCCGCCGAGGGCTACCTCAGCATCCTGCGCCGGCCCGAGGTGCTGTGGCTCGCGGGCCTCGGCCTGCTCGCCGCGTTCGTGGGGTACGGCCAGATGGAGGGCGGGTTCCCGGCGTTCGCGCGACAGGTCGCCGAGGTCTCCACACGCACCATCGGGTTCGCCTTCGTGGTCAACACGGTGGCCATCGTGGCGCTGCAGTTCTGGGTGATGAACCGCGTCAGCGGACGACGCCGCACCCGCGTGCTCGCCGTCATGGCCGGCGTCTGGGCGACCGCGTGGCTGCTGCTCGGTGTCACCGGGATCGTCCCGGGTGGCACCACCGCCGTCGTCATCGTGCTGGCGTTCCACGCGGTGTTCGGCGTGGGGGAGACGCTGATGCAGTCGACCCTGCCCGCTCTCACCAACGACATGGCGCCCGCGCACCTGCGTGGCCGCTACAACGCGCTGGGGTCCGGGGCGTTCCAGGCGGGGACCATCGTCGGGCCGGTGGCGGCCGGGTTCCTGCTGGAGCACGGTCTCGCCGGGGTGTTCATCGGGGTCATCGTGGTCGGGTGCGCGGGCATCGCGGCCATGGCGTTCGCGGTCGGGCGGCGGATCACGCCTGCGGTGAACGGCGTCCGCCCGGACGCTCAGGACGTGCCGACCACCAGGTGACGGGCGCGGCCACGGAGACGTCCTGGGGCGCCGTCGGCCCGGGAGGAAACGTCCTCGCCCGGGTGTGTTGCTCTGCGTGGACATCGTCTACGCAGAGCAACACACCTGTGGCGCGGAGCCTCTCCCCGAGACGACCCGCCCGGACCTCGACCCGCCCGGACCTCGACCCGCCCGGACCTCGACCCGCCGCCGAGTGGCGGGCTCTATCGGCGCCCGGCGATCCCGAACGCGTCCGTGACCTCCTGCGTCACGGTGTTGCCCGCGGAGTCACGAGCTGTGGCCCGCAGCGACGCCAGGTCGGCGCCGCGCGCTGGGATGCGCAGGCGCGCCTCCCAGCGGCCGTCGCGCTCGCGGAGCTTCACGGCCGACCAGGTGGCGCCGCCGTCGTAGCTCACCTCGAGCGTCGCCGCCGTCACGGACCCCGCCCGCGGCGCGTTCGGCACCGTGTACGGCTGCACCGCGAACGGGACGACGGCGCCCGCCCGCACGGTGCCGTCGAGCGCGGTGTCGACGTCGTAGTCGAGCTGGACCAGGGGCAGCGGCGTGCCGGTCTCGCCCGGGACCTCCGCGTCGGCCTGGTCGGCCACGAAGGTCCACGACGTCCGGGTGCTCGACGAGTACCGGTGGGAGTCGTCGGCGGCGTCGGTGTCGATCTCGAACCGGTAGGTCTGCGGTCCCTCAGCCGCGGGCACCACGGTCTGCACCGCCTGGCCGAGGCCCTCCTCCACGAGGGTGTCGCCCTGGTACAGGCGCGAGGTCACGGGCGTCGCGCCCCACGGGAAGCTGCCGGTCAGGCCGTCCTGGCCGCCGGACGGCGCCACGTTGACCGCGAACCAGTCGCCGTCGTGCCAGGGACCCCAGTACCCGTCGCCCGTCCGGGGCGCGGTCACGGGGGCGAACCAGTCGCGCACCGTGGTGCTGCGGGGCTCGTACGACTGGCGCACCCCACGCTGGCCCCAGCCGCTCTCGTGCTCCACGTCCTCGTACCAGGTCACGTCGTCGTAGGTGGAGACGTAGTCCGTGCGCTGCGTCGCGGTCTTCTGCAGCACGGGCACGGACAGGCAGGGCGGCCACTGGTAGTCGCGGCAGTCGGCGCGGTCGTCGATCGCCAGCCGTTCCTCGGTGTCGCCGTAGCGGCTCACCACGGTCGCGAGCTGCCGCTTGGCCGGTGCCAGGCCGAGCTCGCCGGGGATCTCGCCCGGCCAGCTCCGCGCGACGTCGTACAGGTACGAGGGGAACTCGTGCGCGGTGCCGGTCAGCGTGAGCCGGCCCTTCGCGGCGGCGGCGAGCAGCCCGGTTCCCTCGGCCGCCGGGACGGACACGACGGGCAGGTCGTCACGCGTGACGCGTTCGACCAGCGGTCCCGGGCGGTCGTTGACGACCACGAGCAACGCCGCGCCGGCGGCCCGGGCCGCTGCCTCGCGCTCCTCGGCAGGGACGGCGTCGTCGCGCGTGACGAGCACGGCCCGGCCCTCCGCGTCCACACCGTCGTACCCGGCCGCCGTGCCCGTGCCGGCTGCGACGGCCCGCAGGTCCACCCGGCCGTCGAGCCGGGCCGAGCCGAGCTGGTAGACCGGGGTGAAGGCGACCGGCTGGGGTCTCCGGGCCCGGACGTCGAGCGCGGGCTCCGTCGCGCGCCACCGCACGCCGAAGTCGAAGTCGGCGCTGTCCACGGCGCCCGTCGGCGCGGCGTAGAACGAGTCGACGTCGAGCGGCACGCCGTAGGTGGCCCCGAACGTCGAGTACTGCCCGCCGATGCCGGAGTCGTTGAAGAACTGGAACCGGCGGTGGGCCACCTCGCTCTCCCGGGGCGTGTCCAGGGTCAGCTCGGTGGCCCGGCTCGCATCGAGCACGAGCGACCGGTCGTCGTGGCCGATCACGACCTGCGGGTCACCGACCAGTGCGACGCCCGTCGATCCGGGGCCCTTCGAGCCGTCGACGTCGAGGAACGCGGTCGCGGCGTAGACGCTCGGCAGCAGCCGCTGCGTCGGCACCGCACCCGTGGCCGGGTCGATCGGCAGGGTGGCGGCGAACTGGTCGCCGTACCGGTAGAAGTCCACGTAGCCCGTGGCCGGCTCGCCGGACCGGTCGAGCGCCGTGATGTCGAGGCCGTACCGCTCCTCCTCCTTGATCAGTGCCGTTGCCGTGCGGACCGCGACCTCTCCCGAGGCGTCCGTCGCGACCACCGCGCCGCTGTACCTGCCTGGGCGCGGGGCGTCGTCGACGTCGGCCGAGACCGTGACCTCCGCCGTGCCGCCGGCGGGCACGACCACCTCGGCGGCGGACAGCGTCATCAGGTCGCTCGCCGCGCCGTCCGGCCCGACGACGTCCGTGCCCAGCGTCAGCGTGACGTCGGCGTCGGTGCTGTTCGTGTAGGTGACGGTGCGGGTCGCGGGCTCGTCGCCGTCGTGCGGCCAGTCGTAGAACCCGAGGAGCCCGCCCCCGGACGCGTCGACGCCGTCGAGCGCGGCCGGGACGTCCAGGCGCCCGGTCCCCGCCTCGTACGCGGGGGCGTCGATGTCGGCGGCCGACGAGACCAGCACCGACTTGAGCTCCTCGCCCGTGAGCTCCGGGCGTGCGCCCTTGAGGAGGGCGGCCGCGCCCGCGACGTGGGGCGTGGCCATCGAGGTGCCGTTCATCGAGGTGTACCAGCCCTCGCCGCCCGACTGCTGCGCCCGGGCCGCGACGATGCCGACACCGGGTGCGGTGAGGTCGGGCTTGATCGCGTGGTCACCCTGGCGCGGACCGTAGCTGGAGAAGTCGGCGCGCACGTCGGCGTCGTCCACCGCGCCGACCGTGAGGGCGGCGTCCGCGGTGCCCGGGCTGCCGAGCGAACCCTCCGTGTAGCTGTTGCCCGCGGCCACGACGAACAGGGTGCCGGTCTCCGCGCTCAGCGCGTCGAGCGCCTGCGCCATGGGGTCCTTGCCGTCGTTCAGGCTGGAGTCGCCCAGGCTCATCGACACGACGTCCGCGTTCGCGGCACCCCACTCCATGCCCGCGATGATCCACGAGTCCAGGCCGTACCCGTCGTCGTCCAGCACCTTGCCGACCAGCAGGTCGGCGCCCGGCGCGACACCCTTGTACAGGCCGTCGCTCGCGGCACCCGTGCCGAGCACCGTGGACGCGACGTGCGTGCCGTGGCCCTGCACGTCCGTCCCGGCGTCCTCGCCCGGCACGAACGACCGCACCTCGTCGACCTGGCCGGCCACGTCGGGGTGCGTGACGTCGATGCCGGTGTCGAGCACCGCCACCGTGGCGCCCGCGCCGTCGAACCCGGCGGCCCACGCCTCGGGCGCACCGATCTGCGCCGTGCTGTGGTCGAGCGTGGCCTCGGCCTTGCCGTCCAGCCAGATCTTCTCGATCCCGTCGCCGAACGCCCCGCCGGTGTCGCGAGTGCCGGCGGTGGCGCCGTGAGCACCGGAGGCACCGCCGGCGGGCGTCACGATCGCCGACCAGAAGTCGGCGGCCTCCGCCTTGTCGGCGGTGACGGCCTCGGCGTCGATGCTCGGCAGGGCGAGGGTGCGCGTGGCACCGGGCAGGTCGGCGGCTCGTCCACGGCCCGGGGCCTGCTCCAGGATCAGCGGCGTGGCGTCCATGGTCTCGTCGTCGTACCCGAGCTCCAGGAGCGCGGTGACGTCGAACAGGCGCCGGTCGAGCGTTCCCGCCGCCAGGTACGGCAGCACGTCGTCGGGCAGCACGTAGACGTGGTCGCCCACCTGCTGCGTGCGCACGGCGCCGCCGTCGGCCGGGTCGACGCCGATCGTCAGCGTCCCCGAGTCCGTGGTGCCGACGTCGACGACATCGCCGGTCACCAGCGTGACGGTGGTCCGCCCGTCGGCCAGTGCGGGGGTGCGGGGCGCGGGGGTGCGGGGCGCGGAGCCGGCCGCGCTGCTGCCGCCGGCCGGGGACGTGCCGGGTGACGGCGCGGAGCCGGGGGACGCGTACGCGGTGCCGGCCGCTGCGGCGGCCAGGACGGACGCGGTGACCGCGGCGACGGCCCGAGTGACGGCCCGGGTGGCGGCGGGCTGGGCGCGCCTGGTTCTGGATCTCATGGTGCTGGACACTCGCAGCGGATGCGACACGTCACAAGAGGCGGGTCCTGGCGGCTTTACGGCATGGCGCGACTCCGCCAGAGTGGGGCCGCCCGCAACCTGACGGAGGAATGACATGCTCGGCGACGTGCTCGGACTCACCCCTGACGAGACCCTCGCGTACAGCGAGCTCGTCGCCATGCCCTCGGCGACCGTGGCCGACCTCGCGGCCGCGCTCAGCTCCTACGGCACGTCGCTGGGCGACACGCGCCGCCTGCTGCGGCAGCTCGAGGACCACGGCCTGGCCGCCCGGATCACGGGGGACGCGCAGCGGTTCGCGGCCGCCCCGCCCGCCATCGCGCTCGGCGCGCTGCTCGCCCGACGGCAGAACGAGGTGCGGCACGCCGAGGTGGAGCTGAGCCGGCTCGAGGAGGTCTACCGGGTCTCGGCCGCGGGCCGCGGGCCCACGGACGTGGTCGACGTGGTCCGGGGCGCGGACGCCGTACGGCACCGGTTCGAGCAGCTGCAGCTCGGGGCGCGCGAGCGGGTCGACGTGTTCGTGCGGCCGCCGGTGACCGTCACGTCGAGCCAGGACAACTTCGCCGAGGACCAGGCGGTGGCGCGCGGGGTGCGGTACCGCGTGGTCGTCGAGCGCGGCATGCTCGAGACGCAGGCCGTGACGGTCGACCAGACGCGCGAGGCGACCGACGCCGGCGAGGACGTGCGGTTCGCGCAGCGGGTGCCGCTCAAGCTCATGGTCGTCGACCGGCAGCTCGCCCTGCTGCCGCTCACGTCGTCCGGCGACGTGGTGGGTGCCCTGCTGGTGCGCGAGAGCGCGCTGCTCGACGCCCTCCTGGCGCTCTTCGAGATCGTCTGGGAGCAGGCCACACCACTGCTGGTCGGCACGTCCGGGCTGGGGGAGGGCGTGGCGCACCAGGTGGACGACGACGACGCGCGCATCCTCGGCCTGATGCTCGCCGGGCTGACCGACCAGGCGGTGGCCAAACAGCTCGGCACGTCCCTGCGAACCGTGCAGCGGCGGGTGCGCGCGCTCATGGACCTGGCCGACGTCGAGACGCGCGTGCAGCTCGGGTGGCACGCCGCGACGCAGGGCTGGGTGCGCGCGGGCGTCCCGGCCCCGGCCGCGGTGGGCTCGTAGGGCGGCCGTTCAGTCGGTCACGTCTCGGTCGGTCACACCGCGGTCGACGTCCGCCATGTCGCCTGTGGCAGGCACGCCGTCGGCGAGCCCGTAGCGGAGCAGGACGCCGCCCTTCGCCCCCGCGGCCGGCGATTCGAGGAGCGTGAGGTTGGTGGGCACGGCGCCGCCGTCGAACACCTTCTTGCCCGAGCCGAGCACTATCGGGTAGACCCACAGGTCGAGCCGGTCGAAGAGCTTCTCGCGCAGGAGCGTCTGCACCAGGTCGACGCTCCCGACCACGCGGATGCTCCGGTGCCGGTCACGGATCTCGCGGATCGCGGCCGGCAGGTCGGGGCCCAGGTGCACCGACCCGGCCCAGGAGAGGTCGGGCGTGCCGCGGGAGGCCACGTACTTGGGCACGTGGTTGAAGAGCTCGGCGATCGTGTTGTCCGGCCCGCCCTGCTGGTGCGGCCAGTAGGCGGCGAAGATGTCGTAGGTGCGCCGGCCGAGCAGCAGGGCGTCGGTGCCCTCGTAGGCCGCGTCGATCTGCGCCCCCGTGACCTGGTCCATCAGCGGTGCCTGCCACCCGCCGTACGTGAAGCCGTCCGGGTCCTCGTCCGGCCCGCCGGGGGCCTGCGCGACGAGGTCGAGGGTGGTGAACAGCTCGATCTGGATGATGCCCATGGTGTGCCTCCGGTTGACGGTGTCGTTCGAGAGGCAGACCCGGGCACCCGCCAGAAGTCATCGCGGCATCGCGTCAGGGGCGCAGGCGGAAGATCGGGAAGGCGCGACCCTCGGCGGTCTTCTCGTACTCGGCGAAGCCGCTCGAGAACTGCTTGAACCGCTCCCACAGCGCGTCCCGCTCGTCGCCCGTGACCTCCTCGACCGTGGTCCGCACCGTCTGGACCGGCTCGCCAGGAATCTCGATGTCGACCTCCTCGGAGCGGCGCAGGCCGTAGACCCAGGCGGGGTTCTTGGGGGAGCCGCCGGCCGAGGCGACGATGTGCCAGGCACCGTCGTCCTGGATGCCGGCAAGGGGTGCGATGCGGACGGTGCCGTCCTTGCGCGGTACGTGCACGAGCACGAGGCCCTTGCCGAACGGGGCCGGGTCCATGACCTCGCCGCCGTTCGCGCGGAAGGTGTCGATGATCTTCTGGTTGAAGTCCATGTCGAAGGCAACAGCACAGGCCACGCCCAGCATTCCGGGTTCCGGCCGCGAGCTGCGCTCCGTGCCGCCCGGGGGTGGGTTTGCGGGTTATACGGGACTTTCGTTGCGCTTTTCGCCCCCGAGCTCCCAGAGTGTGACCCGGCGCACGCTCGTGGGCCAGTGGTCGCGCCCCACACGGAGCGCTTGCACCCCGGAGGCAAGAATGCACGGTCGAATGCCACATCGACGCGCGCCGATCGCTCTCGCAGCGGTCGGCGCTCTGCTTGCGACAGGGGTGAGCGCGGCACCTGCGCTCGCCAGCACTCCGACGACGGCCGGGACCCAGCCCGTCGCGACGGCCGACGTCCCGGAACGCGCCGCGGACAAGATCACGCCCGCCGTCCAGGCACGGCTGGACGCCAAGGAGTCCGCCGACTTCTGGATCCGGTTCGCCGACACCCCCGACCTGGCTCCCGCCCAGGACATCGCCGACTGGGACGAGCGCGGTCAGTACGTCTACGACGCCCTGACCAGCACGGCCAAGGCATCGCAGGCGGACGTCGTCGCGAGCCTCGAGGACGCCGGCGTCGAGTACGAGAGCTACTGGATCAGCAACGCGATCCTCGTCGAGGACGGCTCGGCCCGCCTCGCGAAGCAGGTGGCCCAGAGCCGCGAGGTGAAGCAGGTCCACGAGCGTTTCGCGGCCCAGCCCATCGAGCCCGTCGAGCGCAAGGCACCGACCAGGAACGCGCCGCTCGCCACCGAGTGGGGCCTCGACGCCATCAACGCGCCCGACGTCTGGGACCAGGGGTACACCGGTGAGGGCATCACCGTGGCCAACATCGACTCCGGCGTCGACGTCGAGCACCCGGCGCTCCTGCAGCACTACCGGGGCTACCTGGGCGACGAGGGCCTGAGCAACGACTACAACTGGTTCGACGCGGGCGGCTTCTGCGACGGCGCGCCCTGCGACGTCGACGCCCACGGCACGCACGTCATGGGCACCATGGTGGGCGACGACGGCGAGGGCAACCAGGTCGGTGTCGCACCGGACGCCGACTGGATCGCGGCCAACGGCTGTGCCAGCTGCTCCGACGCCGACCTGCTGGCCTCCGGGCAGTGGATCCTGGCGCCCACCCGGGCCGACGGGTCAGACCCCGACCCGTCCCAGCGCCCGCACGTCGTGAACAACTCGTGGGGTCAGCAGGCGCCTGGCGCGATCGACGACTTCATGTCCGAGGAGATCGCGGCCTGGGAGGCCGCGGGCATCTTCGGCGCGTGGGCTGCGGGCAACGCAGGCGAGGCGGGCTGCCAGTCGACGTCGTCCCCCGGGGCGAACGTGGCCACCTACGCGGCCGGCGCGTTCGGGGAGAGCGGCGACATCGCCGACTTCTCCTCGCGTGGCCCGGGTGCGGACGGCGAGACCAAGCCGAACCTGGCCGCGCCCGGTGACGAGGTGCGGTCCTCCGTGCCGGGCGGTGACTACGCCGAGTTCAGCGGCACGTCCATGGCGTCCCCGCACCTCGCGGGTGCGGTCGCGCTCCTGTGGAGCGCCGCACCCGTACTGGTCGGCGACATCGAGGCCACCAAGCAGCTCCTGGACCAGACGTCCGTCGACGTGGACGACGACACCTGCGGCGGCACCCCGGACGACAACAACGTGTGGGGCGAGGGCAAGCTCGACGTCGCGGCGCTCGTCGAGAACGCACCGATCGACGGCTACGGATTCGTCGAGGGCACCGTCACCGGGCCGGACGGCGAGCCCGTCGCCGGCGTGCGGGTCACGGCGGGCGAACGCTCCGACACCACGGACACCGAGGGCGCCTACCGCCTGGGCCTGGAGGAGGGCGCGCACGAGCTGACCGCCTCCGCCTTCGGCTACCTCGACGCGACGGCGCAGGCCGAGGTCGTCGAGGGTGAGGCCACCACGGTGGACATCGTCCTGGAGACCGCACCGACCACCACCGTGAGCGGCACCGTCACCGACGGCTCCGGCCACGGCTGGCCGCTCGACGCCAAGGTCTCCGTCCAGGGCGCGCCGAGCAGCGTCGCGGCGTGGACGGACCCGTTCACGGGCGAGTACTCGTTCGAGGTGCCGCAGTCGTCGGCGCACACCCTGGTGGTCGACCCCTCCGTGACCGGCTACGGGACGCTCCAGCAGGTGGTCGAGGTGGGCACGGAGCCCGCCACGGCCGACGTCGCGGCGACCGTGCTCAACGAGTGCACCGCACCCGGCTACGCCCTGACCGGCGCGGGTGCGGGCGCCGAGGAGTTCGAGTCCGGCGACGTGCCCGAGGGATGGACGGTCGAGGACCTGGCCGGCACCGAGCAGGTCTGGACGTTCGACGACGCCTTCGGCTACGGCAACATGACCGGCGGTGAAGGGCTGTTCGCCGAGGTGAACAGCGACGGCTACGGGCCTGACGGGTCGCAGGACACGACGCTCACGTCGCCGTCGTACGACCTGAGCTCTCTCGACGCCCCGCTCCTCACGTTCGACCAGAGCTACTTCGCGCTGGAGGACTTCGCCGACGTCGGTTTCAGCGTCGACGGCGGCGAGACCTGGGAGACGGCGCTGCACCAGACCTCCGACGCCCTCGGTCGCACGGTTGTCGCCCTCCCAGGCGCCGCCGGCGAGTCCGACGTGCGGGTCCGGTTCCACTACGGCGACGCCGAGTGGTCCGGCTGGTGGCAGGTCGACAACGTGTCGGTCGGTGCGTGCACACCCGTCGAGGGTGGGCTCGTGGCCGGGTTCGTCCAGGATCTCAACACCGGCGACGGCGTCAACGGTGCCACGGTGACGGTCGGTGACCGGAGCACCACGACCCTCGACCCCGAGAACCCCACGGTGGACGCCGGGTACTACTCGCTCTTCTCGTCGGAGGTCGGCGAGCAGCAGGTGGGCTACGCGGCCAAGGACTACGAGAGCACCGAGGCAGCCGTGACCGTCGTCGCCGACGCGATCACCCGGCAGGACGTCGAGCTCGCGGCCCCGCTCCTGACGGTCTCGCCGGAGGAGCTGTCGCGTGAGGTACGGATGGGCGGCAGCAGGTCGGGCAGCTTCACCGTGACGAACGAGGGCACCGCGCCCGCGGACGTCGAGGTCGCTCCCGCGTCGTCCGACTTCGAGATCCTCGGGGCGGCGTCCGGCAGCAAGGCGCTCAAGGGTGCCACCGGAGACGTGACCGAGGTGAGCACGGCATCGCCGGGCGCCAAGGGTGCGCGGGGGGTCGACGCCGCGGACGGCGGCGACCGCTTCAGCCGCAACGGCAAGGCTCCCGGGAAGTCCGTGACGCCGTCGGCCCCGCCGTCGCTCCTGGCGGAGGGCACCACCCTCACCCACTCCTCGTCGCAGGAGGTCACCATGGGCAACTCGGTGGGCTGCGTGGGTACCCAGACGCAGTGGCTGCGCACGTTCACGCTCGAGGACTTCGACATCCAGGGCGAGTTCGACGTGACCAACGTGTCCTTCGGCGTGGAGCTCGCCGGTGCGGGAACGGACGTGACCGTCAACCTGTACGAGCTCGACGGTGACTTCGTCTACGCGAACATGACCCAGATCGGCACGGCCACCGCGACCCTGGAGGCCCAGGAGCTCACGATGGTCGACGTTCCGGTCACCGGCACCGCGACCGGCACGCTCGTGGTCGAGGTGGTCAGCTCCGGTGACTTCTTCATCGGGTCGAACGCCGAGCCGGAGACCGCGCCGTCGTACATCGCGTCCGACGACTGCGGCACCCCCGAGCCCACCACCGTCGAGGACCTCGGGTTCCCCGACATGCACACGGTGCTCAACGTGACCGGTGAGACCACGGTCGAGGTGCCGTGGCTCGACGTCCAGCCCCCGGCGTTCGTGCTGGAGCCGGGCGAGTCCACGAAGGTGCACGTCGACCTCGACAGCAGCCGTGTGGACCAGCCGGGCACCTACACCGCGGGTGTCGTGGCCGACGGCGGGACACCGTACGCCGAGCCGCGCGTGCAGGTCTCGCTGACGGTCACCCCGCCCGCCAGCTGGGGCAAGATCGCCGGCACGGTGACGGGTGCGACCTGTGACGACGAGACGGTCCCGCTCGAAGGGGCGTTCGTGGTCATCGACGGGTCGGAGTACGACGTCACGCTCGTGACCGGGCCCGAGGGTGGTTACGCCCGTTGGATGGGAGTCTCGAACAACCGGCTGACGCTTCTCAGCTCGGCCAACGGGTACCCGCCGGAGTCGAGGTCCGGACGCGTCGTCAAGGGCCAGACGGTCGTGTACGACTTCGAGCTGAACGAGTACTGCGGCTAGCTCGCAGTGCGCCGACCGGCTGTCCGACCGGCTGTCCGGTCGGCGGTCCGGTCGGCGGTCGAGCTTGTCGAGACCTCACCAGGTCTCGACAAGCTCGGCCGGCGGTGAGCGGGGTGCCGGCCGGGACGTACGGCACCGGCTCCTAGACCGGCTCCCACGGCACCGCGGCGAGGCGTTCGATCATGCCTGCGAGGTGGGCGCCGGCGTCGGGCAGCACCACGTCGTCGACGGAGGCCACCGCGACCACGCCGATGGAGTTGACCAGGAACGCGCCCGCGAACCTACCGGCGTCGGAGGCGCGCACGACCTGGCGGACCGACGGTGACGTCGCCTCGACCAGGCGCATGGCCGTGCCGTGCAGCTGTGGTGCGCCCGGCCAGACGATCACGCCGTCGGGCCGGAAGAACCCGATGTTCGCGGTCGACGACTCGGCGACGGCGCCGTCCGGTGCGGCGAGCAGGGCGTCGTCGTACCCCTCGAGCCGCGCCCGGCGCGCCCACTCGAGCTGGGCGAACCCGCCCAGATGCTTGAGGTGCGCGAACGGCCGCAGGTAGGGGACCGAGCGCAGGTGCTGCGGGCGTGCGGGCGGGTGGTGCGGCTCGTCGACGGACACGAGGATCCGCTCGGGGTCGCGCAGCATCACGCGCACCGAGGCGTCGGGCGTCCCGGCCAGGGCGTGCCGCACGAGGTCACGCACCCGGTCGCCGGCCAACGGTCGCCCGAACAGCTCCTGGTGCGCGGCGTCGAGCCGGGTGAGGTGATGGGCCAGGCCCTGAACCCCGCCCCCGCGCACCTGCATGGCGGTGAAGTGCCCGGCGGTGCTGAACAGGTCGGCTGCCGCCGCGGGGCGGCCGTCGGTCTCGATGCGCACCCTGCGACCCTAGCCGTGCTGCCGGCCCAGGATCTCGCTCAGCCCAGGATTCCGCTCAGCCCAGGATCCCCAGGTGCAGGGCCCGCAGCACCGCGTTGGTCCGGTCCCGCGCCGAGAGCTTGAGCAGGATGGTCGAGACATGGTTCTTGACCGTGCCCTCGACGAGGTGCAGCGCGCCCGAGATCTCGCGGTTGGTGTACCCCTCGGCCATGAGCCGCAGCACCTCCAGCTCGCGTTCGGTCAGTCGCTGAGCGGGCACGGAGTCGTTGCCGAGCGGCGCAGTGCCCGTCTGCGCGGTACCCGGCGGCGCAGCGACGTCCGCCGCCGACGGCCCGGCGCGCAGGGCGCGCAGCATCCGGCTGGTGATCGACGGCGCGACCAGCGTCCCGCCGTCGGCCAGGGTGTGCACCGCGCGGGTGAGCTGCTCGACCGTGACGTCCTTGAGGAGGTAGCCGCGCGCCCCGGCGTGCAGGGCGTCGAGCACCAGGGTGTCGTCGTCGAACGTGGTGAGCACCAGGACCGGCACGTCGACGCCGCGTTCGCGCAGCTCGCGGAGCGTCCAGAGGCCGTCGTGCCGGGGCATCCGCAGGTCGAGCAGGATCACGTCCGGCGTGGTCTCCGCGATGACGTCCAGCGCGGCCCGGCCGTCGTCCGCCTCACCCACGACGTCGAGGTGCGCGATCTCCAGCAGCGTGCGGATACCGTGCCGCACGAGGGTCTGGTCGTCGACTATCACCACTCGGGTCACCACTCGGGTCACCACTCGGGTCACCGCTCTGGTCACCGCTCCGGACACCGCGCGGGTCATGTCGGCACCCGCGCCGTGACCCGGAAGCCGACGTCGCCGTCGAACTCCACGTCGCCGCCCAGCGCCTCGAAGCGCTCGGTGAGGCCCTGCAGCCCGTTGCCGGGCGTCAGCCGGCTCACGCCGCGCCCGTCGTCCACGGCGGTCAGGACGACGCCCGGAGGACGGGCCGCGACCTCGATCCACAGCGCGCGGGCGCCGGCGTGCCGGATCGTGTTGGTCACGATCTCCTGCACCGCGCGTACCAGGGCGGCCACCTGCTCCTCGTCCACCTGCACGTCGGGGGACACCTCGACGGACACCTCGAGGTCGGGCAGGTCGCGCACCACCTGGCGCAGTGCCTCGCTCAGGTCCGACGGCGCGGTCCGCAGCTCGCTGACCGTCCTGCGCACGTCGGCCAGGAGCTCGCGCGCCACCCCGTTCGCCCGCTCGACGTGCTCGTGCGCCTGCTCGCCGCCCCGGTGCCGTGCGGCCTCCAGCTCCAGCGCGAGCACGGTGAGCTGGTGGCCGATCAGGTCGTGCAGGTCACGCGAGATCCGCAGCCGTTCGGTGATGCGTGCGGACTCGGTCAGGAGCGCCGACGCCGCGCGCAGGTCGATGTGCGCCTCGCTCAGCTCGCGGCGCAGCCGCTGCTCGCGGATGAGCGTCACCGAGCTCAGCAGCGTCGCCACCTGGATGAGCAGGTAGAAGCCGACCGTGATCACCGCGTCGAGGGCGTCCCGGTCGTGCAGAACCATGGCGAGTGCGAGCGCCGCCGTGTTGAGCCCGATCAGCACGAACCCCACCCGCAGCGGTGTGAGGTAGGCGCTGGCCGCGGCGGTGACGACCAGCAGGACCGGCAGCAGTCCCAGGTGCGGCGCCGTGAGGACCACGGCCCAGGCGCACCCGACCGCGGTGGCGAAGAGCGCGTACCCGGTCCGGTCCGGTCGTTCGCGCGCCAGGGCCAGGACCAGCGCGAGGATCACGACGGCGAACAGGACCGCCCACCAACCGCGGGGGATCACGGGGTCCACGGCCCCGAGCAGTGCGGGCGCGGCGACCGCCACCGAGACGGTGAGCATCACCAGTCCCGACCACATGTCCGTGCCGAGCCGCCGCATGTGCGCCACCCTACGGTCGGACGGCGGGGGTGCGCCCGTGCCGAAAGTCATGGCCGACATCCCTGACCAACGGCACGCGCGGGCAGCGATGCCCGGCACCTAGCGTCCTGTGGCATGAGCAACGCGAGCAGCATGAGCAACGCGAGCAGCATGAGCAACGCGAGCAGCATGAGCAACGCGAGCAGCATGAGCAACGCGAGCCGCATGAGCAACGCGAGCAGCATGAGCAACGCGAGCAGCATGAGCAACGCGAGCAGCATGAGCAACGCGAGCAGCATGAGCAACGCGAGCAGCATGAGCAACGCGAGCCGCATGAGCAACGCGAGCCGCATGAGCAACGCGAGCCGCCCGAGCGGGCCCAGCGGGCCGGAACCGGCGATCCACGTCGAGCACCTGCATCGTCGGTACGGCGGCACGGTAGCGGTCGACGACGTGAGCCTGCGCGTGGAGCCGGGCGAGGTGGTCGGCATCCTGGGCACCAACGGGGCCGGCAAGACCACCACCGTCGAGATGATCGCGGGCATCCGCCGACCCGACCGGGGGCGCGTCAGGGTGCTGGGCCTGGACCCGCAGCGGGACCGGGCCCGGCTGCGTCAGGTGCTCGGCGTGCAGCTGCAGGAGGCCACCCTGCATGCCGCGCTCACCGTGTCCGAGCTGATCGGCCTGTACCGCACCTTCTACCCCGACCCGCGTCCGGCCGGCGAGCTCCTGGAGCTGGTGGGCCTGGAGCAGCATCGCGGCGTCCGCTTCGAGATGCTGTCCGGCGGCCAGCAGCAGCGGCTCTCGATCGCGATCGCCCTGGTGGGGCGACCGCGCGCGGTGATCCTCGACGAGCTCACGACGGGTCTCGACCCGCGGGCCCGGCGCCGCATGTGGACCACTGTCGAGCACCTGCGTGCCGAGGGGGTGACGATCCTGCTGGTCAGCCATGCGATGGAAGAGGTGGAACGTCTCTGCGACCGCGTGGTGCTCCTCGACGGCGGCCGCGTGGTCGCCACCGACACACCAGCCGGGCTGGTCACGCGGACCGGGGCCATGACCCTGGACGACGCATTCGTCGCACTCACCGGAAAAGAGCTGGAGGTCGCGGAATGAGCACCCGGACGAGCAACTGGACGAGCAACTGGAAGAGCACCCGGGCCGGCGCCCGCACAGCAGCGGCCAGGCCGGGCGCGAGCGCCTGGCTGAACCTCGTGGTGTGCGAGGCCAAGATGGTGGTGCGCGACACGGCGGGCCTCGTCGTGCCGCTCGTGCTGCCGCTCCTGATCCTCGTCATGAGCGCGCAGTCGGCGGGCGACCAGGTGGTGACCGGCGACCTGACGGCCCTGGAGGTCTACGTGCTGCCGCTGGTGCTCACCATCGTGCTGGCCACCATCGGCGTCATCAACATGCCCAGCTTCCTGGCCTACTACCGGCGTACGGGCATCCTGCGCCGGCTGTCGGCCACCCCGGCGTCGCCCCTCATGGTCCTCGTGGCGCAGGTCGTCGTCAGCGTGCTGCAGGCCGTGCTCGGCCTGACACTGGCGCTCGCGGTCGCGTTCCTGGTGTTCGACGCGCGCGTCCCGGAGCACCTCGGCGCGGCCGTCGCCGTCTACGCGCTCGCGATGGCCGCGATGTACGCCGTCGGCATGGTCGTCGCCGCCGTGGCGCCCACGCCCAGCTCGGCGGTGGCGATCGGGCTGGTCACGTTCTTCGGCCTCGGCGCTCTCGGCGGCATGTTCGGCGGCAGCTCCTCCCTGCCGGGACCGGTCGCCACGGTCGGCGAGCGACTGCCCTTCGGCGCCTCCGTGCAGGCGCTGGGCGCGGCCTGGGTGGGCAGCCCTGTCGAGCCGGCGCACCTGATCAGCCTCGGCGCGGTGACCGTGGCGGGTGTGGTCGTCGCCGCGCTGTTCTTCCGCTGGGACTGAAGAGCGCGCCGGGACCGACCGGCCCGGCGTCAGGCGCCCAGCACGTACGTCTGGATGGCGATGACGGCGGCCCCGCGCGCCCAGGCGTCGAAGCCCGAGACCTGGACCGCCAGCTCCGGCGGCACGGCGAGCGGGTCCAGACCGCCCGTCAGCCCGGTGTCGAGCGCGGCACGGGCGACGTCGGCCAGGCGGGCGCCTTCTCCGCCGAGCACCACCACCTCGGGCAGCGCGATGTTGCTGACGACGGCGACGAGCCGGCCCAGCGCGCGCCCGGCGTCGTCCACCACGTGGCGGGCCAGCTCGTCGCCGGCCTCGGCGAGGTCGAGCACGTCGTCGTAGGGCACCGAGTCGCCGCGCGCCGCGGCGACCTGCCGCTCGATCGACCCGGTGGTGAGCATCGCGGTGGCGCAGCCCCGGTGCCCCTGCGGGCACAGCGGCCCCAGGGGGTCCAGCAGGTGGTGCCCCAGGAGGCCGAGGCCGGCGTTGGGGCCGGTGAGCAGGCGGTCGTGCGCGACGACACCCAGCCCGACCCCCGCACCGACGGTGACCACCGCGAACTGGTCGTGCCCGCGGCCCTCGCCGAACCAGTGCGTGGCCTCGGTCAGCGCCAGCACGTCGTTGGCCGCGACCACCGGCCGGGCGGTGCGGTCCTGCAGCAGCGCGGTCAGCGGCACGTCGGTCCAGCCGAGGAAGGGCGCGCGCTGCACCGTCCCGTCGGGCAGCACGTGCCCGCCGATCGAGACGCCCACCGCGGTCACAGCCGCAACGCGCGCGGCGAGGTCGTCCACGATCTCCGCGACGACGTCGGCCACCTCGGCGGGGGTGCGGCCTGCGAGCGGCCGGGCGGCGGATGCGACGACCTCGGCCCGCAGCGTGGTGACCACGCCGTGCACGGCGTCGCCCGTGACCTTGACGCCCACGAAGTGGTGGGCGTCGGGGACGATGTCGAGCGGCTGTGCCGGCCGGCCGCGGCGCGGGTCGCCCGGCCCGGCCTCGCCCAGGAGCCCCGCCTCGACCAGGGGACCGGCCTCGACCAGGAGACCGGCCTCGACCAGCGGCTTGGTCAGGCGCGTCAGGCTGCCGGCGCTGAGGTCGGTGCGCCGCGCGAGCTCCGCGCGTGAGAGCGGGCCGTGCCTCAGCACCTCGAGGGCGAGCCGGTGGGACTGGCCCGCCAGGGGCACCCACGGCTGCGCCGTGCCGCTGGTCGCCATCGTTCCTCCGGGTGGCTGCTCGGTCGTCCGTCGGCGTCTCGGGCCATTGTGCCTGCTCCTGGCGTCGGGATGGCTCCGAACCCTTGATCTCCCCGCGAAGTCTTTGATTTCATCTTAGAACAAAGGAGTCGCCGGATATCGCCGTTCGACCGGATCTTGACCCTCGAATATCTTCCGTAGTAAAACTTGTCGCTGACAAAGTTGTCGCCGATCCAAGGACCGCACCGCATGACTGACCTGCACGAGATGACTGTCGCGCCGTCGTACGCCCACCTCCGCGCGGGAGGTGTGAGCCTCCTGCTCGACACGTCCGGCCCGCACCTGCCGCGTGTGCTCCACTGGGGCGCCGACCTCGGTGACATCGGCCCGGACGAGGTGGCGCAGCTCGTGCTCGCCTCCGTGGTCCCGATCGTCTCGGGTGCCCCCGACGCGCCCTACGCGCTCACCCTCCTGCCGGAGCAGTCGGCGGGCTGGCTCGCCACCCCGGGCGTCACCGGCTCACGGGACGGCCGGGCCTGGTCCACGGCGTTCCGCGTCACCGACGTCACCACCACAGGCCCCCTCACGCGCGACGACGGCACACCCGTGGCGCACCGGCTCGTCGCGACCGCGGTCGACCCCGACGCGGGCCTCCAGGTCACCCTCGTGGTCGAGCAGTACCCGTCCGGACTGGTGCGCACCCGCTCCACGCTGACCAACACTGCGGAGACCAGCACGGCGGAGACCAGCACGGCGGACGGCGTCTTCACCGTGGCCGGCCTCGACACCGCGCTGCCCGTCCCCGCCGAGGCCGACGAGATCCTCGACTGGACCGGCCGTCACCTGCGCGAACGCTCTCCGCAGCGGCACGCATTCACCGCGGGCACCCACCTGCGGGAGTCGCGCCGAGCCCGCACCCACGACGGCACCCTGCTGCTCACCGCCGGCCGGTCCGGGTTCGGGCACGGCAGCGGCGAGGTCTGGGGCGTTCACGTGGCCTGGTCGGGCAACACACGCACCTACGCCGAGCAGGAGATGCCGGGCGGTGCCCGGGTGCTCGGCGGGGGAGAGCTGCTGATGTCCGGCGAGGTGCGCCTGGCGGCCGGCGAGTCGTACACGTCGCCGTGGGTGTATGCGTCCTACGGCGACGGGCTCGACGAGCTGTCGCACCGGTTCCACGCCTACCTGCGCTCCCGGCCGCAGCACCCCACCAGCCTCCGCAAGACGCTGATCAACGTGTGGGAGGCCGTCTACTTCGACCACGACCTGCCGCGGCTGACGGCGCTCGCCGACGCCGCGGCCGCCGTCGGCATCGAGCGGTACGTGCTCGACGACGGCTGGTTCAGCGGACGCCGCGACGACTCCGCGGGGCTCGGCGACTGGCACGTCGACGAGGACGTGTGGCCGGACGGCCTGCACCCGCTGGCCGACCACGTCACCGGGCTCGGCATGGAGTTCGGCCTGTGGTTCGAGCCGGAGATGGTCAACCCGGACTCCGACCTCGCGCGCGAGCACCCCGAGTGGATCCTGCGCACGGGCACGCGCCTGCCGCCGTCGTCCCGCAACCAGCAGGTGCTCGACCTCGCCAACGACGGTGCCTGGGCGCACGTGTACGAGCGCATGCACGCGATCCTGACCGAGTACCCCATCGGGTTCGTCAAGTGGGACCACAACCGCGACCTCATCGACGCGGGCCACCAGCCGACCGGGCGCGCCGGCGTGCACGGCCAGACGCACGCCGCCTACCGGCTGATCGACGCGCTGCGCGCCGCGCACCCCGACGTGGAGTTCGAGAGCTGCTCCGGGGGCGGCGGCCGCGCGGACCTGGGCATCCTTGAGCGTACCGACCGCATCTGGGCGTCGGACTGCATCGACGCCCTGGAGCGGCAGCGCATCGAGGCGGGCACCGGCATGATCGTCCCGCCGGAGATGATGGGCTCCCACATCGGCTCCCCCCGCGCACACACCACGGGCCGCACCCACGACCTCAGCTTCCGGGGCGCGACGGCGTTCTTCGGCCACCTGGGCGTCGAGTGGGACCTCACCCGCGCCACGGAGGACGAGCTCACCGGCCTGGCCGAGTGGGTCGCCCTCTACCGGGAGCACCGCGAGCTGCTGCACGGCGGCCGCGTGACCCGCGCCGACCACCCCGACGCGGCACTGCGGGTGCACGGCGTGGTCGCGGAGGACCGGGGTGAGGCGATCTTCGCCGTCGTACAGCTCACGACGTCGGTCTTCGCGCCGCCCGGACGCGTGCGCCTGCCGGGTCTCGACCCGGACACGACCTACGAGGTGCGGCCGCTCGCGCCGGGCGACGACATCTCGCCGCGGGAGCACGGCGCCCAGGCACCCGCCTGGTGGAAGGACGGTGCGCGGCTGTCCGGGCGCACCCTCGGCGCCGTCGGGCTGCAGGTGCCCAACCAGTACCCGGAGCGGTCGGTGCTGCTGCACGTCCGCTCCGTTCCCGAGGCCTGACCGCCCCAGGACGCCCAGTACGTCCAGCTCGTCCAGCTCGTCCAGCTCGCAACGACGCGACAGGAGAAACACCATGGCAGTGACCACCACGGCGGCCCGCGAGGCGGCCCGGGGCCGACCGGACGGCAGCCGCCGCTCCCGGTACGGGGACCTGCGCACCGCGCTGATCTTCCTGGTCCCGGCGACCATCGGCTTCGTCACCTTCTACCTGGTGCCAGCGGTGCGTGGCGCCTGGTTCTCGTTCACCGACTACTCGGTGCTCGCGCCGCCGCAGTTCGTGGGCCTGGACAACTATGTGCGCCTGGTGCAGGACCCGCTGTTCTGGAACGCCATGAAGGTCACCGCCTACTACGTCGTGATGAATATCGGCCTGCAGACGGTGCTCGCCGTCGCGGTCGCCGTGCTCATGCAGCGCCTCACCCGGTCGGCGCTCGTGCGGGGCATGGTGCTGCTGCCGTATTTCGTCGCCAACGTGGTGGTCGCCCTCGTCTGGTTCTTCATGCTCGACTACCAGATGGGCATCGTGAACGTGCTGCTGGACTGGGTGGGCATCGACCCGCAGGCGTTCTTCGGCGACCCGGCGCTCTCACTGCCCACCATCGCCCTGATCAACGTGTGGCGGCACCTGGGCTACACCGCGCTGCTGATCTTCGCGGGCCTGCAGATGATCGACCAGCAGGTCTACGAGGCCGCCGAGCTCGACGGCGCCGGACCGCTGCGGCAGTTCTGGTCGGTCACCCTGCCCCTGCTGCGGCCCGTGCTGGCGCTCGTGCTGGTGGTCACCATCACCGGCTCGTTCCAGATCTTCGACACCGTGGCCGTCACCACCGGCGGCGGACCCGTCGACGCCACGCGCGTCATCTACCTCTACATCTACGACCTCGCGTTCGGGCAGCTCGACTTCGGGTACGCCTCCGCCCTGTCCGTCGTGCTCTTCCTGGTGCTGCTCGGTGTCGCGCTGCTCCAGCTGCGCCTGACCCGCGCCGGCGAGTCCGACACCAACTGAATCCCAGCCGGACCTGAATCCCGGCCGGCCCTGAATCCCGGCCGGCCCTGAATCCCAGCCGGCCCTGATCTCGGCCGGCCCTGATCTCGACCGGAACTTGATCTCGACCGGAACTTGATCTCGACCGGAACCTGACCTCGACCGGAACCTGACCTCGACCCGAAGGAGGGGGCATGTCGACGACGACCGCGCCCGCCAACTCGCCCGCAGACCCACCCGCAGACCCGCCCGCAGGCTCGCCCGCAGACCCGCCCACCACGCCGTCGGCGACGCGCCGCACCGCCGCGGCGCATCCCACCCGGCCCCGCCGGCCGCGGTGGCGCACCGTGCTGGGCTGGGTCACGATGATCGTGATCCTGCTGATCACGCTGTTCCCGTTCTACTGGATGCTGCGTACCGCGTTCTCCACCAACTCCGAGCTCGCCGCGCAGGCGACCAACCTCGCCCCCGCGGGCTTCACGCTCGACGCGTTCCGCCGCGTGTTCGGGCTCACCACGCTCGAGGAGTCGCTCGCGCAGGGCGGCGCCGGGGGTCGCATCAACTTCTGGCTCTACCTGCGCAACTCCGTGATCATGTCCACCGCCATCACGCTCGGCCAGGTCTTCTTCTCCGCCATGGCCGCCTACGCGTTCGCGCGGCTGCGCTGGCCGGGCCGCGACGTCGTGTTCGCGGTGTTCCTCTCCGCGCTCATGGTGCCCGGCATCTTCACCGCCATCCCCAACTTCGTGCTCATCAAGGAGCTGGGGCTGCTCAACACGTTCCCGGGGCTCGTGCTGCCCACGTTCTTCATGACCCCGTTCGCGATCTTCTTCCTGCGGCAGTTCTTCCTCGGCATTCCGCACGAGATCGAGGAGGCCGCCATGATCGACGGCGCGAGCCGCGCCCGCACGTTCCTGCGGATCATCATCCCGATGAGCGCCGCGCCGATCACCACGCTCTCGGTGCTCACCTACATCCAGGCGTGGAACGAGTACTTCTGGCCGCTGCTGGTCGGGCAGTCCGACGGCGTCCGCGTGCTCACCGTCGCGCTCGGCATCTTCCGCTCCCAGACACCGCAGGGCAGCCCCGACTGGGCCGGGCTGATGGCCGCCACACTGGTCGCGGCCCTGCCCATCGTGCTCCTCTTCGTGGTGCTCGGACGGCGGATCGTCAACTCCATCGGCTTCTCGGGGATCAAGTGAGGACAGCGACGATGACTATGACAGAGCCCGCCCCGAAGCCCGCCCCGAAGCCCGCCCCGCGGCGCGCTCGCCGCACCGCAGCCGCGCTCGCGGCAGCCGTCGCACTGGGGGTGACGGGCTGCGCGGGCACCTCGGCCACCGCGGGTGACGGCACCGTGACGCTGACCTACTGGATGTGGGACGCCAACCAGGTGCCCGGCTACCAGGCCTGCGCCGCCGACTTCGAGGCCGCCAACCCCGGCATCCAGATCAACATCGAGCAGTACGGCTGGGACGACTACTGGACCCAGCTCACCGCGCGGATGGTGGCCGAGAGCGCGCCCGACGTCTTCGTGGACCACACCCAGCAGTTCGGCAAGTTCGCCGAGCTCGACCAGATCCTCGACGTCAGCGACCGCGTCGCCGCGTCGGACATCGACCTGACGCAGTACGAGGACGGCCTCGTCGACCTGTGGCGCGGCCAGGACGGCGGCCTCTACGGCCTGCCCAAGGACTGGGACACCGTCGGCCTCTACTACAACGCCGACCTGACGGCCGAGGCCGGGTACACACGCGACGACCTGTGGGACCTGGAGTGGAACCCTGACGACGGCGGCACCTTCGAGGAGTTCGTCGCCCACATGACCGTCGACGCCAACGGCGTACGCGGTGACGAGCCAGGCTTCGACAAGGACGACGTCGAGGTCTACGGGCTCGGCTACAACGAGTCCGGCGGCGGCTACGGCCAGGTCCAGTGGGCGCCGTTCGCGCTGAGCAACGGGTGGTCCTACTCCGACCGCAACCCCTGGCCCACCGAGTTCAACTACGACGACCCGGCCCTGACCGAGACCATCGGCTGGTGGCGCTCGCTGATCGAGAAGGGCTACATGCCGCCGCTGGCGGTCGCGACGTCGGGCGTGGGCAGTCAGGAGTCGCTCGGCGCCGGAGCGTACGCCTCCCTCGTCGAGGGTTCGTGGAACGCCCGGTCCATCAGCGAGCTCGGCGGCGCGGACTTCCAGGTGGCCCCCACACCCGTGGGACCGTCGGGCGAGCGCGGCACGGTGTTCAACGGCCTGTCCGACGCGATCTACGCCGACACCCCGCACCCCGACGAGGCCTGGGCCTGGGTGGAGCATCTGGCGAGCCCGGACTGCCAGCTGCGGGTGGCGCAGGAGGGACGGGTCTTCCCGGCCGTCAAGGAAGCGTCCGACGTCGCGGTCGAGACCTTCGAGGAGCTCGGCGTGGACGCCGGCGCCTTCTCGGTCCATGTGACCGACGGGACGGCCACGCTCTCGCCCGTGACCGACCGGTGGGCCCAGCTGCAGACGATCATGCAGCCCACCATGGACGGGGTGCTGTCCTTCCAGAGCGACCCGGAGAGCTTTGTGCCGGCGAACGACCGGGTGAACGCACTCCTGGGTGATTAGGGGGCCGGGTCCCGAGGGCGCGGCCGGCCGGCCGGCGGGTCGGCGGGTCGGCCGGCCGGTCCGTCCTGGACCGGCCGGCCCGCCTTCGGATCTGCCGGCCTGCCCGTCGTCGGTCAGGCAGCATCGTCGGTCAGGCAGCATCGGCGGCCTGGTCGGCGTGCGGGGCGCCGGGTGGGTCGTCGGGTGGGCCGGCGGCCGGTGAGGGCGTGGCTCCGACGGGTTCGGGCAGGTGGATGCCGCGGCCGGAGGCATCGGTGAGAACCCACCCGGTCTCGAACATGGCACCCGCGGTGCTGCCGGCCGCGGGTTTCCCGCCCCACCGCATGGTGATGCCGCGGGTGTCGACGAGCTGATGGTGGTACCAGCACAGCAACGCACTGTTGGCCACGGAGGTGTCGCCGCCGTCGGCCCAGTGGGTGACGGCGTGGTGGACCTCGCACCGTGACGGTGGCTGGTCGCACCCCGGGTAGACGCAGTGCTGATCGCGGGCGATGACGGCGCGTCGCATCTGCCCCGTCACGGTCCGCCGGGCTCTGCCGACGTCGAGCACGGCGCCGTCCGGTCCGAACACGACCCGGGTGATCGCACTGTCGCACGCCAGCCGCTTGAGCAACGCTCGTGGTGCCCGGCCTCCGGTCTCGGTGAACACGGGACCGCTGCCGCTGATCGCTTCTGCCCGCTGACCCGGGTCGGTGTGGCCTGGCCGCAGGCCAGGCACAGACGCTCACGGGTCCGGGTGACCTGGGTGACCAGCTCGGTCCAGGAGACCGTCACGTTCAGGTGCGGCGGGACGGCCGCCCCGGGGGAGGCCTGGTTCGTGTCCAGCACCACCTGGGCCAGGTCGGCCAGGCCCTGCGCGCGGCGCCGTCCCGGGGTGCGGGCGTCCTCCGCTGCCGGGGCGCCGATGACCGCGTTGATCGCCGTGGTGAGCAGCAGGCCGTGCTCGTCGGTCAGGAACCCGGCCACGTGGTACCCGCCGAAGGTCTTCGCCAGGTCGAGGAACTCACCCCGGGCGGCCTTGTCGTCCTCGACGTCGTCGGAGTCGGGGTCGGTGACGGTCGCGAAGCGGCGGGCGACCACGCGGAACTGGTCCGCGTTCAGCACCCCTGCTTCGCGGAGGACCAGGCTCTCGCCCGTGACCAGGGTCCCGTCCGCGACCGCACCCTCCACGACCTGGGTGACTCGCGTCCGGGTGTCCGCGCCGTCGACGTCGTCGGCCGGGTCGGGAAAGTCGACCGGTACGGTCTGCACGAACGCCTCGGGGGTGGTCGTCTCGCCCGTGCGGGTGTCGATCAGCCAGGCCAGCGCGTCCTGGCGGGTCTCGCTGGTCGGCGCGACCTCGGTCATCACCCGCGCGTGGTCCAGTCCGACCGTCCCGGCGACCAGCCGGTCCCGGGTGACCGGCAACGCGGCCGCGAGGCGGCGGGCGGTGGTGACGTCCTTCCGGGCCGTGCCCGCGGAGACACCCTCGCGGACCCGTAGCCAGGCGGTGAACGTGCGGGCCATGCCGCCTGAACGCCAGGTTCCGTCGTCCTCGATCCGGGGCAGCAGGGTGAACCGCACGCCGTCCAGGCGCGCCGTCGCCCGACGGATCCGGGCGTGCGCCTCGACCAGGCGGGAGACCGCCGGCGCACGCCACCCGGTCAGGGTCTCGGGGTCCGTGAGGCGGGCGAGGTCGCCCACCGCGGCCTCGATGCGGGCGAGTGCGTCCTCGATCGACTCCGCGACCACAGGAGGCAGGGCAGACGGCTGGTCGCCGTGCGAGCGCCCCACCTCATCCTCATCACCGTTCGAGTGCTCCATCCGTGCCCACCCCCTGCGCGCCTCGTGTCTACCTCTAGTCCCTACCTCTTCGATGCGCCCATCATCTCGAACAGTCGTACGATCCGCACGCTGTGGCGAACATCTGTGGACAACTCTCGGCACGGGCCGCAATGTCTCTGCGGCCCGCCCCGGACCGGGCCGCCGACGAGTCCGGGGCCCGTCCGACGCCGACCCGGGGCGAGTCGGCGACAAGCGGGCCTCTTTCGGGGAGGCTGTGCCCAGCAGGTGTCCACCGCGGACACG